>Ga0209163_1000134_pt1 | contig 175233 bp, 137 predicted proteins | sample MTBAKSrepl2MetaG_FD_187457 | JGI IMG/M metagenome (GOLD analysis project Ga0209163, IMG submission 187457) | Enrichment culture microbial communities om Arthur Kill intertidal strait, New Jersey, USA, that are MTBE-degrading - MTBE-AKS2 (Arthur... | ecosystem: Environmental > Aquatic > Marine...
GGTCGCGATGCTATCGTCCCGCCGCAGACGGGACTCCTACGGGAACGGGGACGGGACAAGGAGGCAAATGGGTGTCAATACTATTATGAGACCATTAATATCGTTCAGCGAGCCTAACAGCAACGCATCAAGTTCCTTCACATTCAAAGGCTCCCCCTCACCCCCGTATCGTGTACGGGGCAGGCTCCGCCCTCTCCCCCACGCTGGGGGAGAGGGGAAGAGTGAGGGGGCTGACCGGAGGGCGGATGCGGGCGTTTTCCCTTGACAGGAAATAGACTTATGGGTACACGATACAACCGGATGAGCATACGGTGCTCATTCGTTCAACTTGCGGTTTTACGTTGTAACTTCCTCATGGTTTGGGTGGTGTCGATCCATGGGTCGGCTGTAGCAGAATGCTTGATTGCGTGCGAAAGCCTGCGTTAAAGAAAGGCGGCAAAGGTGGCTGTGCCGGGTGGAATTAATTGGGACGAGTTGAGCTGGGAAGAGGTAAAGCCCCAGGTCTGGCGAAAGGTTTTCGTGGGCGAGCGGCTCATGATGATCCTTTACCGGTTTGGTCCGGGCTGCCGGTGGCCGGAGGAACAGCATGAAGCAGAGCAGGGCGGCTACATCCTAAAAGGCAAGATCCTCCTGCGACTGCCTGATGAAGATCGAGAGATCGTCCTTGGGGCCGGCCAGGGTTACTGGATCGCGTCGAAGAAGCCCCATGCATGGGAGGTGCCGGACGAGGAAGTGATGCTCATGGATATCTTCTCTCCGCCTCGCTTCGAGCTCCTGGGTCAAGAACAACGATGAGGTTTTCAAGGCTGCGATGACGACCGTCACAGATTCTGCGTCGCCGAGGGCCGGTGCAAGCCCATACGATGTGATCATCATCGGAGGCGGTATTGTAGGCTCCATGATCGCCAGGGAACTGAGCAAATACAAGGGCCGCTTCGCCCTGCTGGACAAGGAGCCGGCCACGGGATTCGGGGTCTCCAAAGCGAACGTCTCCATGCTTCATTCTCCCTTCCTGTTTCCCACAGGGCCTTTGCGAGTCCAACTCGTAAACCGGGCTGCAGACCGCTACCGGCGGCTCGCGAAAGAACTCGATGTGGTTTTCCGGGAGGTGGACGAGATTTTCGTGGCCTTTGATCAGGCCCATCTTTCGAGACTGGAGTCAGCGCGGCTCCAGGCGAAAGAAAAAGGCCTTTCCGCGGACCACGTGCTTATCGGGCCGGACAAGCTCAGAGAGCTGGAGCCGCATGTCAACCCCAAGGCGATCGGTGCTCTCCATGGAAAGGGCACCGTGGGAGGGATCTACGCGCCTGAGTGGACATTTGCGCTGGCTGAAAGCGCGGTGCAAAACGGCCTGAACCTCCATCTCAACACGCCTGTCACGGCTATCCGGAAACTCGGTGATTTCGACTACGTGCTCACCACACCGAAGGGGACGTTCAAGACTCGCTATGTCATCAATGCCGCCGGGCTTTTTGCCGATGAGATCGGCCGGATGGTGGGTGACGACGACATTGCCCTGATTCTGACCAAAGGGACCATGGCCATCCTGGACAAGTCCGTGTCGTATCTCGTTCGCAACATGGTTTACGGAACCTTCGGCAAGGATCACAGTCAGTTGATCACCCCCACGGCCCACGGAAATCTCATGCTGGGCCTGGGTTTCTTCACCGCGCCGGAGGACAAGCACGACACCAAGGTGTCGAGGGAAAAACTCCGGGAGGTCATCGGCATGGCCCGGGAACTGGTTCCCGCGGTTTCGGAGCGGGACATCATTACCTCTTTTGCCGGAATTCGTTCGGACAACACCAAGGCGGCGGTGCCGGGAGATTTCTTCATCGCCCCATCGGAACGTGCACCCGGAGTGATTCATGCCGTGATCGGTTCACCCGGGCTCACGGCTGCGCCGGCTATTGCCGAAATGATGGTCGGACTCCTTTCCGATTCCGGTATGGTGATGGAGGAAAAGAAAGACTTCCGCAGGGAGAGGGCTGGCTGGGTCAGGTTCGAGAAAGCTTCTAGCGGTGAAAGAGCGGCGTTGGTCGCCGAGGATCCTGAGTACGGGAATGTCGTTTGCCGGTGCGAGCAGGTGACGGAAGCGGAAATCCTCGAAGCCATTCGCAGAGGGGCAGACACCATGGACGGGGTGAAACACCTGACCCGGGCCGGGATGGGACGCTGCCAGGGGGGATTCTGCGGCGTGAACGTACTGAAGGTTCTTTCCAGGGAAATGGGGATTTCTCCGGCCCAGGTGACCAAAAAGGGCGCAGGGTCCTATCATGTGATCGAATCAAGGAGGCAAGGGCGGCCGTGACGGCCGGCGGGAGAAGCTTGGAGTCCAATCGACGAACAGGAAGGGAGGGACAAGGATGCTGACCCGGCTTTGGACCATCGGCATGAAGGTGGCCGATCTGAACGAGGAGCTGGCGTTTCATCGCAGGATAGGCAATGAAATTGTCCTGGATGAATATATCGAGACGGATGCGGGGAGATTTCGCCTGCCGCTTGTCAAGATGGGAGACCGCTTCCTTCACCTCATGGAGGAGACGGTTTACGAGAAAGGGCTGGACAAGCCTCTGCCGATTGGACCCGCCCACCTCGTCTACGTCAGCGACGATTTTGAAAAGGATGTGGCGAAGGCCGTTGCCGCCGGTGGCAGGCAACTGATTGACCCTGTGCAGATCAAGGCGGGGTTCGGGGAACGCAAGCTCACCTTTATCAGGGCGCCGGGCGGATGGAATTTCGAGATCTTCAACATGATCCAGGACGCCGTACCCGATGTGGCGAAGTACCGAAGTCGCCTCAAGGGACTGTGGACCTGCGGAACCAAGGTGCCTGACATCGACAGGGAACTGAAATTTCATCGCGACCTCGGCAATGCCGTAGTCCTGGATGAGACCCTTGTATCCGGAGGAGAGCATTTCAGGCTGCCCCTCGTCAGGATGGCCGACAAATACATCCACGTCCTGGACAAAGCGGTGTATGAGGATGCCCTGGGTGAGGAGATCCCTTACGGGATCTGCCATCTCGTTTATGTGAGCACGAATTTCGAGCAGGATGTGGAGACGGCCAGGAACGCGGGAGCCAGGATGATCGGCGAGGCGGCCCACATCACCGCCCAGTTCGGGGAACGCATGGTTGCCTTTTTCCGCGCTCCGGGTGGCTGGAACTTCGAGTTCCTGAAAATCATCCGCAACCTTGTTCCTGAAGTGGTGTGATCGGCTCCTGCCTCTTTGGCCGTAATGGCGGCCCCAAGGCCTGCGGCGCCCTTAACGATGACGAGGATGCCGCAGGATAACCTCTCCACGACGCCCTTCCGCAAGCGCTCTGAATTTGCCGACCGGGTTTGAATATCCTACTTGGGTTCCATCTTGAGAATGAGCTTTTGGTTCTTCTCGCAGGCTCCTTCTTCAGTCGTGAAAGTCCCGGTGGCCGCTTTGTACTGGTCGTGGGTGACCACGACCTCGTGAGTAATGGACTTGGAATCCTTCGTGTGGCATGGCACCATCGCCGTGAAGAGACCGGTGCCGTCCGTGCGATAGGTCGTCTCAAAAAACCCGGGAGATTTCACGACCACCAGGGCGTTGGCAATCGGCTTGTCGTCCACGGTGTAAACGCCGATATCCACAGGAGTGGGTGCAAGGCCAAAGCCGACCTGGGTATGGCCGCCTGCCCCAAGGCACAGAGGTGAAAAAATCAGAACGAGTACAAAGGCAGCCACGAGCATGAGACCTCTTCGACCATCTCTTTTCTGTCCCATCTTTTCCTCCTTTTCGAGATAGGTAAGGGAACGGGTGCTTATCTTCTCTTCTTTAGATAGTTATCCAGGAGCACGGCAAGGACGATCAACACCCCTTTGGCCACCAGTTGGTAGTGTGAGTGAACGCCCATCAGGTTCATTCCGTTGCCGAGAATGCCGATAACCAGAGCACCGATCAAGGTGCTCCACACGGCACCCCGGCCTCCCATGAGGCTGGTGCCTCCCAGAACGACGGCGGCGATCGCGTCGAGCTCGAAGCCCTCACCCACCGCAGGCTGGGCCGAAGACAAGCGGGCCATCAGGATCATGCCGGAAATCCCGGTGAGGAACCCGCACAGGACATAGCTCCAGAATTTGATCCACGCGACCTTAATCCCGGAAAGGCGGGCGGCTTCTTCGTTTCCGCCCACGGCGTAGACATAGGCCCCGAACGCGGTGCGACGAAGTAGAATCTGGGTGGCGGTCACCACAATCGCCATGATGATCACGGGCACGGGAATGCCCCCGATCATTCCCTGGCCGATGAAGCGAAAGCTTCCCGTAAACCGGATGATGGGGATGCCGTCGGTGATCACCAGAGAAAGTCCCCTAAATACCGTCAATCCGGCCAGGGTTGCGATGAAGGGGGGGATGCGAAACCAGGCGACGACCGTGCCGTTGGCGGCGCCGCAGAGGGCACCAACAAGGATCCCGATGCCGATCCCGAGAAAATCCATTTCTGTCCGGTCGATCACGGTCATGCCGACGCATGCGCTGAGGGCGACGATGGAGCCCACCGACAAATCAATGCCTGCCGTGATGATCACGAAAGTCATCCCTGCGCCGATGATGGCGAAGATGGACACTTGCCGGGCCACGTTGGTCAGGTTGTCGACCGTGAGAAACTGTTTGGAAGCAAAGGACATGAGAATGACGAGAACGGCCAACATGACCACGGAACCGTAACGGGAGAGGTATCTTGTCACAAACTGGGAAGAGAGCTTGTCGGTCATGGGGATCCCCTGTCGAAGTATCCGAAAGCAAAGTGCATGACCTCTTCTTGGTTCGTCTCTCGCGCATCCAACTCCGCGACAAAGTCACCGAGGTGCATCACGTAGATCCTGTCGCTCATGGAGAGCAGTTCGGGAAGATCGGAAGAGATGAGGACAATGGCTTTGTGATCCTGGCTCAGCTCGTTGATCAACTTGTACATCTCGGACTTCGTGCCCACGTCGATTCCCCGGGTGGGCTCATCCAGGATGATCATCCGGCAGTCACGCACCAGCCACTTGGCCAGGACGATTTTCTGCTGATTTCCTCCGCTCAGGGTCCCGCACTCGACGGCGTCGCTGGAACATCGGATGTTGAGCCGGTCGACGTACAGGCTGCAGGAGTTCGACTGGTTGGAGAGATTGATGAATCCGCACCAGTTGGCCAGCCGGTCGAGGATGGTCATGGACATGTTTTCACGAACCGTGCGGGCCAGCACCAGGCCGTGATCCTTGCGATTCTCGGGAACCATGCCGATCCCAAGTTCTCTTGCCCGGTAGGGTGAAGAGATTTCCACCGGTCGGCCGGATAGAAAGGTCCGTTCACCCCTGGCCGGCGCCGCTCCGATGAGTCGCCATGCCCAGTCTGTGCGACCGGCCCCGACCAGGCCGGCCAGACCGACCACTTCCCCGGCATGAACCACGACCGCACGGCTTCTCGTGTTTCCGGGAGAAGGCTCCACCCTGAGAAGCTCCTGCCCTTTCGCGGGAGTCCTGGCAGGGAAGTGGCTGCTGATGGGCCGGCCGACCATCTTGGATATGAGGTCGCTCATCGTGGCGTCCGCCACTGCCCCTGAGTGGACCACCTCTCCGTCCCGCAAAACCGTCACGCGGTCGGCGATTTTTTGAATCTCTTCCAGGCGGTGAGAAATGTAGACGATGGCGACGCCCGAGTCTCTAAGCACTTTGATTTTTTCAAAGAGGATCTCGATCTCCCGCTCCGTGAGAGAAGCGGTGGGCTCGTCCATGAGCAGGAACTGAGCATTCTCAATGAGAGCACGGGCGATTTCCACCATTTGCTGCTCCGCCATACCCAGCTCGGCGACCGGGACGGTCGGATCCAGATCAATGCCGATCTTTTGCAGTTCGTCCCTGGCGCCGGCAACCATCCGCTGCAAGGGGAGGAGCCCTCTGCTGAAATGCGTTTCCCTGCCGAGATAGAGGTTGTGGGCCACGTTCAACCAGGGCACGAGCATCAGTTCCTGATAGATGATAGCAATGCCCAGTTTTCTGGCGGCGCGGGGATCCTCGATAACCACCTGCCGGCCGTTGATCCTGATGACTCCCGCATCGGCCTGATGCGCACCGCTGAGGATCTTGAGAAGGGTGGACTTCCCGGCTCCGTTCTCACCGATCAGGGCGTGTACCTCGCCTCCCTTAACCTCAAAAAAAACGTTTTTCAGGGCCTGAACGCCCGGGAAGGTCTTGCTGATGTTTTCCAAAACGAGCGAAGATCGGCTGTTGCGGCCGGGGCTGTCCCCCGGCCGCACGGCTTCTGAAGCATCCGAAGCAATGAGACGATTACTGGAGGAACTGCTTGACATTCTCTTTGGTGATCCAGACCTGGGGGACGTAGATGATTTTCTTGACTTCTTCGCCTTTGATCAGCTTGGCCGCCATCTGGACCCCGAGATGACCGATCCCCTTGAGGTCATACATGAGGCTTGCTGTGAGTTCCCCTTTGGCGATGGCCTCGACTGCATCCCGATTGCCGTCACCGCCGGTGATGATGAGGCCTTTACGATTCTGCGACATGGCTGCGGCCAGAGCACCCATGGCCACCTCATCATTCCATCCCATGATGCCCTGGAGGTCTTTGTGGCGCTGCAGGAGGTCTTCGGCCACGGGCAGCGTCTTGTCACGGCGGTAGTAGCCGGCTTGTCGATCCACCAGTTGGAGGTTGGGGTGCTTCGGGAGGATTTCATCCATCCCCTTTTCGCGGGCCACCGAAGAGGCTGCGCCCGGGGTGCCGGTGATGGCGATGAGTTTGTAGGGTTTGCCTGCAGCCATTTTGGCATGGAACTCGGTGAACATCACGCCCGTGGTGTAATTATCCGCGCCGATGAAGGACGTGGCGTTGCCGTAGTTTCGGCCCAGGTTGATGCAAGGGATCCCCTTCTTCTGAGCCATGTCCGCCAGTTGCGCGGCACCCTGGTCCACGCCGTTGAGGAGCAGCACTTTCGGGTTCTTCGCCAAGGCGTCCTCCGTGTCGGCAATCTGCTTTGCGGTCTTGTCCTGAGCATCGATGAGGATGAGATCAAATCCCATTTTCTGGCATTCTTCTTTGATCCCCTTTGCCATGTTGATCCAGGCCTGGTTGATCTGGTTCGCCACGCTGGCGGCGATCAGAATCTTTTGCTGAGCCGAGCCCACGGTCGAAAAGGATACGACGAACGCCAACACCATAAACCCTACCAAGAACACCCTTTTCATAACTTCCTCCTTGTCCTGAATCTGTTGCCCGTTTAACCCACCAGTTCCAACCCTAGCCGAACAAACCCTCTAATGCTACCGAGAATGCCCCCTGGGCATGAGAGGCGGAGATAAGTTGCACAAATGAGCATTGTAAGCTCCTATGGATAACCGTATATCACGGAGAGATCCCGGCGCCAATGACTTTCCTGTAAAGCGCTGCTTCAGGCTTTTCATGAACAAAGCTTACCGAGAGCCTCCTGCCCGGTCATCCCTGCACCAACGCCGAAAGACGAAGCGGCTTTCTTCGTCACATCGGCAATTCTTGCAGCAAGCAGATCTTCAACGGTTTTCAGCGGCTTTTCGGGTGTTCCCCTTGCAATGGCGACGGCTGCATCAAAGCGCTCCATCACGGCTTTGTCGATGACCCCGCACGAAACAAGCCCTTTTTCAGCCACGATCATGACAAATTGTCCCCCGTCCCATGACACCATGAGTCCTTGAGCCGTTTTACCGCCTGCCTGAACCGGCACGGTTTTGATTTCCATGGTCTATCTCCTCCCCGGATTTGGAATAGGGTCTATGACAATGGCGCCGACAGGGCAGGCATCCGCCACTTCCCTGCAGCGTACCACATCCCTCACCTCAGAACGCACGGCACGGGCCCGCATGTCCGGTCCTATCACGAACAGGTCACACCTCGTGCAGGCCACGCAGCCGATGCACGCATCGCTGTCCACCCGGACCTGATAGCAGGGCATTTTCATCTTGCCATTCGCTGCTCACGGAGTCACGGAGGCGATCGCCTCGATTTCCACGAGAAACTCCTCTTTCATCAAACTCGCCACCACGGTTGAACGGGCCGGGAAACCCTTCTTGAAGTAGGTCCTGAAGATGTCGTCGTACTCGGTGCGGTAAGCCCGGTCTTTCAGAAAGACCGTCATTTTAAGCACCTTGTCCATCGAACTTCCGGCGGACTCGAGGATGTTCCTGATGTGGTCCAAGACGAGCCTCAACTGATCCGCAAAGGAGGAAGGGATTCGTCCTGTCTCCGTCTCCACCGGAACCTGCCCGGCGATGAACAGAAAGTCCCCAAAACGGGTGTACGTGGAGTAGGAGGCCTGAGGTTTTGGAACGCCCTTGACTGTGAAAACCTTTTCGATCATTGGTTTGCCTCCGCAAAGATCATCGGCTTGGGCCTAAGACTTCTTCGCCATCATGGCCATAAACGCTTCGATAACGGGATCAATAAAGTCGGGGTCATTGATATGGGCATCCAGCTCAAAAAGAGGAATGGCGGGGTTGAGATGCTTTTTAAGGGCATCGATGAAGGCTTGATTGCCTTCGGGCTCCCAATGGGGCAGGCCCTCGCGGTCCGGGAATGAAAACCCTTTCAGGGGGATGAAGACTTTCACGGGCCCCCTTGCCCTGTTCAGCTTGCCGGCGATCTCTTTCCCCACGTCCACCAATTCAGCGGGACGGAGCCGGACCAGGGTGAGATGGGGATTGTAGTTGAAATGCTTGCGCCTCTTCATGTCTTCCGAAAGGGTTTCAGGGGCGCCTTGAACGGTGTAGTTGCCGCTTCCCGGGGCAACGACCTGGGGCAGACCCATGTCGCCCCCGGCGGTGAGCCTGTCACCGCGGATCGCGCCGTGGAGTCCTCCCACGTAGCGGTCGCCGATCTCGTGAAGGTTGAGGTCGAGCACACCCTGAAAAACCCCTTCACGGATCATGTCCTCCATGGCAATGCCGCCGGTGCCGTTCTGGTGAAAGGCAACGACCTCGTACCCGTGGCTTTCCAGGATTCCTTTTGCCCTCAACGCTCCGGGCGTGGTGGTCCCCAGCATGGACATGGCCACGGGAATGCCCTGGGGCTTCATGGCCTCGGGCCGCAAGCTTTTGACCATCCCGCAGATCGCTCCGGCCGAATTTTCCAGAATACGCTTGGTGAGGAAGTTCAAACCCTGCATGTCCGAAACCGTGTGCATGATGGTGAGATCCTTGGTTCCCATGTAGAATCCGAACTGGTGAGGGCCGTTGGCCACGGTGGAGGCCATCAATCGCGGAACTCCTACAGGTAAGGCTCTCATGGCGGCGCAGGCGATCTCCGTTCCCTGGGCTCCTCCGATCCCGATGACGCCCTGAATCTTTCCCTCATCGTAGAGTTCCCTGGTGATGCGCTCGCAGCCCTTGCACATGACCTCGGTGCAGAGCCTCTTGTCCCCCGTTGAAACGGCTTCATCGAGAGACATCCCTCCTTGACGGGCCACCTCCTCCCTCAAAATGCACTCTTGGGTGTGCGGAGACCCGAGGATGCCCGCATCCATGACCAGGACGCGGATGCCCTGCGCTTCGATGCACTGCTTGAGGTAGAGCGCTTCCTGGCCTTTGGTGTCGAAGGTCGCGATCAGCAGCACCGTTCTTTCCATGTTGTGTCTTTCCTAAAGCAGGTAATTCACACGATGCACAACTCCGGCCGTCACCAAATTCGAATTTTAAACTTCTCCCCAAATAGTAGAAAAGGTTGCAGCCCTTTACACCCTGAGGTTTGAAGTTCTGCAGACCTGTCTCTTGTTACTCATTGGACTTAACAATGACCTTGACCGCCCCGCCGATGCGCTCCACAAAAGTCTTGAAGGCCGTGGTGATCTCTTCCAGCGGAAATGAGTGCGTGACGTATGGCTTCAGGCTCACCTTGCGGGAGCCCAACAGGGACACCGCCCTGGCCACGTTGGCCCATCCTTCTCCCCGGACCGCGAGCATGGACTTGTTCCTCATGAGAAGATCCTCCAGGTCCACCAGCACCGGCTCGTGGGGGAACCCGAGGAGCAGGATTTTGCCCATGGGTTTTGCCATCTTGATCGCCGTCATGGGGGCATCCTTTGCTCCGGACGACTCGATGACGAGATCCGCTCCCACGCCTCCTGTCTCCTTCAGGACGACCTTCAATGGATCTTCTTCATGCACATTGATGATGCGGTCGGCGCCGGTTTCAGAGCCTTTGCTGAGCCGCGAGGCCCTCGTCCCTATCAGATAGACGCGCTCGGCGCCGAAGACCTTGGCCACCTGGGCGGAGATGAGCCCGAGCGGTCCCGGGCCGATGACGGCAACGTGGTCACCCGCCACGTATCCGCCCACGGTTTCAAAGCCATAGAGCACGCAGCCGAGATTGGTGATGAGGGCGGCTTCATCGAATTCCACGTGGTCAGGGATGCGATGGACCGTATTGATGTTGTTGACCACATACTGGGCGAATCCGCCGTTGGAGGTCATGCCGTTGGCACGGTGTTTTGGGGTGCCGTAATTGAGGCAGGCCGTGTAGTTTCCCAGCCTGCAATTCCGGCATCGCAGGCACCCGAGATGAGCCTCCACGGCCACCCGGTCTCCGACCTTGAATTCGTCGACCGTTTCGCCCAGAGCCGCCACGACCCCGGCATATTCATGACCCGGGATAAAGCTTCCGTAAGGCGGTTGACCGGCAAAAGGCTTTGCCATGAGAGCCACGTCCGTGCTGCAGCACGCGCAGACCTCCACTTTCAGCAGGACTTCCATGGGCCCGGGTTTCGGCGTGGGAACTTCTCTGACGACCAACTGATTAGGCCCTTCCAGTACAGCGGCTTTCATCGTCTCCGGCATGTTTGCCATGATTGCCCTCCTCGATGGATGGATAAGGGTGTCGGTTTCAGATCAGACCGGCTGCGGCGACCGCGGCCCGGATCTTCTCCTTCTGGGCATCCGTCAAAGGCACCAGGGGAAGACGAGGCGGGCCGCCGTGGTAGCCTGCAAAATCCATGGCCGCTTTTACCGCTGCCACGCCGCCTGCACCGGACACGGACTGGTTGAGGCGAAAGAGCATGGAGTGAAGCGCCCTGGCTCCTGCCACATCGCCTTTCGCATATTTTTCATAGAGCTGGCAGCAGGGCTCGGGGAAGGCGTCGGCAAGGGAGACGACACCCCCCTTGGCGCCCAGCGTGAGCCCGATGAAGAGGAAGTTGACCGTCCCTGCGAGAACCGAGAATTTTTCAGCGCACACATCCAGGTAACCGGCGATATTCCCGGGGGAGGTGTCTTTCATGCCGGCGATGTTCGGATGCTGTGAGAGCTTCTCCACCACCTTGGGAGAAACGGTGATGCCTGTGAAGCCGGGAGCATTGTAAATCAAGACCGGAACAGGGACCGCTTCAGCCACGTCCTTGTAGTAGCCGATCAGGACCTCATCGGTGATGGATTTCTTGAAATAGGAGGGCGTGACCAAGGAAAGGAAATCGGCGCCCATGGAGGCGACCTTTTTCGAGAACTCGATGGTCTGGCGCGTGGATTCATAACCGGCGCCGGCCATGATGACCTGCTGAGGCGCCTTTTCTTTCAGGACCAGCTCCAGGATTTGAAGCTTTTCCGATTCCGTGCAGCTCTTGCTTTCCCCGTTGCTTCCCAGGACAAAATATCCTTTCAAGGGCGTCCGGCTGTACTTTTGAACATTGTGCTTGAGCTGGTCATAAGAGACTTCGTCGTTGATAAAAGGGGTTGTGATGGGTGCAAAGATACCATCCAGGGTTTTTGTTGACATAAAGACCTCCGGTTAAAAAAAGTTACGAGTGTCCCTTCTCTGCGATCTCCGCGTGCTCTGCGGTGAATCCCTACCCGCAGAAGGCGGCCACCCGTTTGGAGACGAAATCGACCATGTGCTGGGTTGCGCCGCTGAACTCCTTGGCTGTCGCCAGCAAGGCGGGGTGACTGTTGAATTCCTGAGCCGTGTACCCGTCTTCAGCATACCCTCTTTCAAAGTAGGGAATTCTCATGAGCTTATCCATGACGTCTTTGGGCGGCGGTTCCCAGATCTGGTTTGTGAACTCCAGGTGGTTTGCCTTAAAAAGCAACCCCTCGATATACGGAGGCGGACACGTGTAAACGATATTCGCGCCGGCCACTTTTTCAATGTGCCAGGAGCGCACATCGCCGTTGATGATCGGGCTCATCCTCATGGAGCAGAGAAGCATTTTGCCGGGATAGGCCTCGTTTTCCTCCACAAGGCGACAGGCTTTCTTGAAGACCGCGATCTCGGCCCACCGTTCGTCCGTCTCGGTGACGGTGATATTGCGTTTCTGGGCGTCCTTTTGCAGATCCCCGAGCGTTCCGAAACGGGCGCTCATGGCCGTGATCACCGACCGCCACCGGGTGAGGTCCACGCCTTTGGCTTTGGCCTCTTTCAACCCATCCGTGATGGCGTTCATGCAAGCCACAAACTGGGGGATGATGAAGGAGAGCGTGTTGTTCGTGGGAATGCCTTTGGCCGTGAGCCGCCTGATGACCTCATAGCCCTCCGCAGTGCCCGGAACCTTGATCATGACATTAGGCGCAAGAGCATGGAGCTCCACGCCCTGGGCAAACATCTTGTCTGCGTCATCGCGTACCCGCGGATCGACCTGGCCGGAAATATATCCGAATTGGTACCGGCTTCCCTCGAAGATGGGGCGATAGGTGTCAGCCCCTCTTTTCACGATTTCTTTGTACGTCTCCCAGAAGACCACTTCCGAATCCGTGCACCGGTCCTTCTTGATTCGCTCATCGATCCATTTTGCCCAGTACTCGGGGTTGTCTTTGATGGCGTTGTAGGAAAGGGGAGGGTTCGTGGTTACGCCGCGAAAGATGTTTTCTTCGGGCTTGTTGTCTTTGTGATAGAGCCGGTCTATCCACATCGTCATTTCCTTCTTGTCCGAAGCCTGCTGGATCATCCTGGTCCGCCAGTTATCGAAAATGAGCGGGGATGAATCCCACCAGATTTCCGCCTTGGGATTTACCTCCCACAACTTTTCAATGACGCTTTTTGATGCCATGATCGAGTCCTCCTGTATTCTTATGGTGATGCATTCGTAAAGGCTCATAACCCTTAGAAGCGCCGCCCGCGCCCATGAATGCGCCCGAGGCGCATCAAAATCCCCCTCGATTCCCCTTTTCCAAAGGGGGAGGTTCAATAAGGCGCCGATTCATTCCCCCCTTTAGTAAAGGGGGGCAGGGGGGGATTTTCACGTTTAACAGTCCCACCCCGTCATTGCGAGGGAGTGCAACGGCCGACCCGTCCTCCGTAGCATCCATCCTCCGTAGCAGTGCTACTGCGGAGGACGGAGGTTACTGCGGAGGGTGGAAGCAATCTCCCAAGTCCCCGCCAGGATCACTGAAGCAAATCATCCGCGGCGATGAGATCCACCCCCGAGCCCGCCAGATCGGCCAGGACCACTTCTCCTATCCTCACGGGCGGCTTGACGCTTACCCGGGCAATCTGCTCCATGGCTTTAAAAAGGTCCTTCTTGGGGAAGGCCCTGGCCGTTCGCACAGGAAGCCTTGCCGTGGAACTTTCCTTGACCACCACGGTCGTCGTGAGAATGCGCCTGGGCTCCCGGAATTCCTGCTCGAGGTATGCTTTGCCCTTCTTGCAAATCTTGCCCTTGACTTTGATCTCCCCTTGTTCAGACCACACCTTGGCTTCACAGCCTTTGGGGCAGGTAATGCAGATGAGATCTTTCGCCTCTTTCATTTACGATGTTTCCTCGCAGTGCACGATGATCGAACCCCGGACGTCACGGAAGATGTCCCCGGGGACTTTCACCCAGATCATCTCACTGGGCCGTGCATAGGGATATTTTTTTTCAAACCGATCCCCCACTTGGAGGATGAATTTCTTCATCGGTCTCTTGACGCGGAGGTGAAACGTCACGTCCCTCAGCCCGGTGATGCGTTGTGGAACAATCTGACCGATCGTTTCATCCCCCTCGATTGAGATGACCGAGCTTTCCGCAGGCAAGCCTTTGATCCGGCGAAAAGCTCCGTATGCTGCGCTCTCTCCCTCGAGGGAGACATTATCCACCACATCATTGACATGAAGGACGTTTCCACAGGAAAAAAGGCCTTCCACCCCGCTTTCAAAATAATCGCTCACATAGGCGCCGCCGGTCTTGGGATCGATCATGACGCCGGCAGCCTTGGACAACTCGTTTTCCGGTATCAGGCCCACCGACAGGAGGAGCGTGTCGCATTCGATGAATTGCTCGGTCCCTTCCACCGGGTTCCACCGGTCGTCAACCTGCACCAGGGTGACTCCTTCCACACGCCTGTCGCCATGGATTTCTGCAACCGTGTGGCGAAGAAGAAGGGGAATGGCAAAATCATTCAGACACTGCACCACATTCCTGATAAGGCCGCTCGCATAAGGCAGGATCTCGGCCACGGCCTTGACCTGAGCGCCCTCCAGTGTGAGGCGCCTTGCCATGATCAGTCCGATGTCCCCTGAACCCAGGATGACGACGGTTCTGCCGGGCATGTATCCTTCCACGTTGATCAGCCGCTGGGCATGGCCGGCTGTGAACACACCGGCAGGCCTGGTGCCGGGAATTCCCAAGGCCCCTCTGGGCCTTTCGCGGCAGCCCATAGCCAGGATAACGGACTTGCACGCAACCTGCCGCAGCCCACCCTGTTCGCTGACGACGGTCAAGGTCCGGTTCTTATCGATGTCCAGGACCGTGGTATCCAGGGAGATGTCGATTCCCCAGGATTCCGCCATCTTGATATACCGGTTGGCATATTCAGGGCCTGTGAGCTCTTCGTTGAATTTTTCCAGGCCGAATCCGGCATGGATGCACTGCCTGAGGATTCCTCCGGGTCTTTCATCCCTTTCAAAGACGACCAGATCCTTGACCCCGAGGTGCTTCGCTTCCACGGCCGCGGCAAGTCCTGCCGGGCCGGCCCCGATAACAGCGAGGTCAATGTGGGATGTTCTCATCATTCTCCGGGTCCTCGCGCCATGGCGGCCTCTTTCGTGTACCCCACGATCTGGTGGGAGCCCGCGCCGTTTTTCGTAACCCAGGTTGGGGCAACTCCCAGCTCTTTGACCAGAGCGTTGAGGACAGGGATGCTGCAGAAGCTTCCCTGACACCGCCCCATGCCGGCCCGGGTGAGGTGTTTGACCCCGTCCATCGTATCGGCTCCTCTGCGAATCGCTTCAAGGATTTCCGCCTCCGTGACTTGCTCGCACCGGCAGAGTACGTGCCCGTATTTCGGATTCTGTCCCACGATCCGCAATTTCTCGGGAAGGGTGGCGGATTCAAACCGGGGCCAGCCGGCCCTAGTCTTCTGAAAGCTTTTTTTCTCCTCCTTCATCATTCCCTGGTCCCGCAGGAGCCGGACAACGAGATCCGCTATGCCGGGCGCGGCCGTGAGCCCGGGTGCACCTACGAGAACATGGATCACGCCGGGAGCCTGCTCTGAAGGGGCGATATAAAAGTCGCCGTTGGGGGCCCGGTTGTTGCTTGGCAGAATTCCGGAAAAGCTGTTGATCACCTCTTTTTCAGACAAAACAGGGATGAGTTCCTTTCCGAGCTTGACGGTTTCAAGGATGTCTTGCCGGGTCACTTTTCTATCTTCTTTGTGCTCCGGCCTCACATAGTGAACCCCCAGGATAAGATTTCCGTGCGCGGTCGGAGCGATGTCCTGGCTGTGCCTCTCACTGAAGGTCCCATAGATCATGTTGTGCACCAGGTGGGACACGGCCTTGTCGAAAATCAGCATGGTTCCCTTGCGCAGGTCGAGGCGTATATCCCGGTCCCCTATCATCCGGGCGATTTCATCGCTATGGATTCCGGCGGCATTGACCAGAAACTTGCCGGTAATGGTACCCCGTGATGTAAAAAGACGGTAAGAGCCGTTTTCTCTCTCAATGCCCGAGACCGAGGTCTGCAGGTGAAGGTGAAGGCCGTTTTGCACGGCATTTTCCACGAGCGCAAATCCCCACTCCGGGACATAGACGACGCCGAGGCCTCTTGCGTAAAGGCCCGCCACGGCTTTAGGCGTGACATGGGGCTCGATCTCCCTGATCCTCTCCGGGCCGATCATTTCATACCCCTTTGCGCCGTGGCACTCCCCCCTCGTTTTTGCCGCTTCCAGATTAGCGACCTGTTCGGGCTCGAGGGCGACCCAGAGCTCTCCCACTTCACGATAGGCCACGTCCAATTCGCCTGCAAGCATCCTGAAGCGACTCGGCGCGTCCTTGCAAAGCCTGCCTTTCAGCGAACCGGGAGGGCAAAAGTCGGGAAGGTGAATCTGCGACAGCCCCGCCTTCGACATGCCGAAGCAGGGAAAAGCCTTTTTCTCGAGGAGGGCAAAACGTCCCTCGATCTTGGAGAGTTCCCGGGCGATCATGGCGCCCACAATCCCGGCGCCGATGACGACGACATCATACGCACCCGTTTCTCCCAAATCTACTTCCCGCCCTTCATGTATTTTGTTCCTGGAGCGAAAACATTGTAGATCATGAGGCTTTCTTTGGTGTTGCGAATCGCATGCTTGGTATTCGGCGGCACCTGAACAACCATGCCGGGCTCGATGGGAAATTCTCCCACCCCGTCAATAAACATGGTCGCCCTCCCTTGGAGCACATAGACCAGGTCCGGCTGGTCCCGGTGAACGTGGTCCGGGAGGGTTACGCCATCTTCGAAGCGGATTTGCATAACCGTAATCGGCGAATCATCCTTTTCTCGGGTGTAAATCCATCTGATCTGTCCCCGATCCGTCATGAAATGCGGTTCCCATTCCACCTCGGATACCTTTTTAAATGGAGCGGTCATACGCTTCCTCCTTTCTCAGGCTTTTGCTTTTATTGATGACCTCTTGGCAGCGAGAATCGGGGTCCAGGGAAAAGCCCTTCCTCTCTGCACATTTGTGCAAATAGTGCTCATAGGTGTGATATTAGCCGCCTAGAAGGGCTGGTGTCAAGGACTACTCTTCAAAGCCGAAGGCCTTGCCTTTCACCCCGTAGAGGCCCGTGGGTTTGAGTAAAATAACGATAAACATGACAATGAAAGGCCCTACAGAGGCGAATGGACTGTAGATCGTCCCTCCGATGGATATCACCTGGCCGAGAATCGCAGCGGAAACCAGGGTTCCTTTCAGGCTGCCGAGGCCGCCGAGAATGACCGTGATAAAGGCAAAAAGGAGCATATCCCAGCCCATGTAAGGGGTCACCCCCCGAAAGGGGGCATGGAGGGCGCCGCCGAAACCGGCAAGTCCGCTCGCCACCACAAAGGTGAGAGTAAAGATCCTGCGGATGTTGATGCCCAGGCCCTGAACCTGGTCGGGGTTTTCAATGCCCGCGCGGATGGCCTTTCCGATAATGGTCTTGCTGAGAAAGAGGTGGATCAGAACGTACACTACGAGGCTGATGACGACCACCAGAATGCGGTAGAGGGGAACCATGGTGCCGAAAATCGGCACAATGGTGCTGACGGGCTGTCCCACGGGTTTGCTCGCCAGGCCGAAGACATACTGGACGACCCCGATGCCGATGAGAAACACGCTGAAGGTGACCACCATGGTAAACATCAATTCCTGTCCGTAGACCTTGCGCAGCAACTGGGTCTCGACAAGAAATCCGACGCCGGCAGCCACCAGGGTCCCTGCGAGGAGGCCCAGCCAGAAACTACCGGTGACACTGACGAGCGCATAGGTCATGTAGGCCCCGAAGGTGTAGTACACCATCTGCTCCATGTTGATGATTCTCATCAGCCCGAAGCCGATGGAAATGCCGATGGAGACCAGCAAAAGGATTGAACTGATGCTCAGGCCATAGATGAACGCGGATACGTAGAGTTCTAGCATGGATTTCGTTCCTTCTTTTGAAGTGCGCTAAAGAATGCTGAAGTCCTTCATGCTTTTTGGATAGAGGTGTTACCCATCTTGCCGCGAATTTTTCCGCCGATGAGCTGAATGGTTCCCCACACGCCCCCCTTGAATTTGAAGCAGACGATGATCGTGATGATGCCCATGGCCAGCTCCCATTGGGTGATAAAGGTGCTGACGAGGTCCCTGAGGCCTATGAAAGCCGCGGTGCCGAAGAATGGGCCGTAAATGCTCCCCGGACCTCCGAGCAGGGTTGCCACGAGGACTTCCGCGCTTCGATCCGGTGCGGTAATGCTCGGATTCACGAAGCCGTAGTTGATGGCGAACATGGACCCTGCCAGAGCCGCCAGCACGGTCATCATGGTGTACCCGATCCAGCGAATCTTGAAGGTGTCGTAGCCCAGAAATTTCATCTTGTTCTCATTCATTTTTATGGCTCTGAAAGAGGCTCCGATGGTGGAGCGGTCGAGCCACGTATAAAGGATCAGAATGATGAAGAGAACAATCATGGCGAACCAGAAAAATTCATCCGGTTTCCTCAAATCCAGCAGAGGCGTTCCTGCCATGCGGGAGCGGTACCAGAGACCGTCGTCGCCTCGGGTGATGGGCAGCATGACCTTTTCCACCAGGAAAAGACCCATGCCGCAGGTTGCCGCGTTGATCAGGGCATAGTAGTCGCCCCGAAGCCTGATGAAAGCCGGACCGAGAAGCGCGCCGGTCACCAGCCCCATCATGATCGCGATGAGAATGGCGATCAAGGGATTGGTCCCGAGATGAGCGAGATAGATGGCGGCTGCGTAGGCGCCCACTCCGAGATAGAAGGGCTGGCCGAAGGAGACCATGCCCATGTATCCGTAAAGGATGTCGTTGGCCATGATGTAAATGGAGTAGGTCGCGATCTCGACAAAGAAGGTCATTTTGTTGGGAAAGACAAAACGCGCAACGGCGATGATCAGGATGAGAACAAACGGACCCCTCAGATAACCCAGGAGCTTATTCATGGTCCCAAAACCCTCCCAATGGTTTTACAGGTATTTTTCGAACTTCAGGTCCTTGATTTCTTGCTTGTCCACGATTTCAGCCACGATTTTTCCTTCCTTCATGGCATAGATCCGGTCGGCGACTTCGGCGGTCAGGGGCAGATTCTGTTCAATGATCACGAGCGTGGTCTGCTCCCCGATTTTCTTGAAGGCGCTTTTCAGATCGTCGATCACATGGGGGGCCAAACCCTCCGTGGGCTCATCCATCAGAACCAAGTCCGGTTTCCCGAGGAGAGACTGGGCCATGAGAAGCATTTGTCGCTCGCCCCCGCTGAGATTCCCGCCTTTTCTGTCCATGAGGGTCTTCAGTTTCGGAAAGTGATCGAGAACCCGATCCCAGTCGTAGTCCTTGGTCGCATAACTTGCCAGCTCGAGATTCTCGCGAACCGAGAGGTCCGCGAACACGTGCTTGTCCTGCTGGATGTATTTCAACCCCTTGAGGGCCACGGCGTAAGGGGGGAGGTTCCCGATATCCTCGCCTTTGAAAAGGATCGTCCCTCGGTCTTGCTTGAGAAACCCGGAGATGGTCCTGAAAAGCGTTGTCTTACCGGCACCGTTCCTGCCGACCACGACGACCACCTCACCGGGACTGATCTCCAGAGAGACGTCAAACACCACGTGCAGTTTCTGGTAAGAGACATTGAGGTCCTTGACCTTCAGAATCTTGTCATCACTTGGCGTCACCATCTTTTTCCATCCTCGCTCGAATAGATTTTTTAGGCCGCAAGTTCTCCACAGTGTCCCCCGCCTTCAGTGAAATCCCAGCCCCGAAGGGGCGTCATATGAAATCTGCTTTAACAGATTTCATTAGGTCTCCAGTTTCCAGTAACATCTCCTCACCTCGGGGTCCGCCAGGGTTGCCTGGCATTCTCCGCAGGAGATAATTTCACCCTCGTGCATGACCGCAAGGCGGTCCACAAAATCCTCGAGTTTTGAAATTTTGTGCTCGATGAGGAGGATCGTCTTGTCGTGGGCATATTTTTTCAACACCTCGACGACCTCGTCGATTTCGTGATCACTCAAACCCGAGAAGGGTTCGTCAAAGACCACGACTGCGGGGTCGGCAATAAAGGACATGGCCAGCTCCAGCCTTTTCTTGCTGCCCAGAGGCAGGTTCGCCGCGAGTTCGTCTCGCAAATGGCTCAGCTCCATCATCTCCAAGGTCTGCTCCACCTTGGATGTGATGTCGGGCAGAACCAGGGAGGTGACAAACATTTTCATGGAGAGAGGCTTCTCCTCCCTTTTCCTGAAATAGGCGAGGCCGAGATTTTGAAACACCGTCAAATTGTCGAACACGTGAACCAACTGGAAAGTCCTCAGAATACCCATCTTCACGCGTTTGGCAGGGGACAAGTGGGTGATGTCCTCACCCCTGTAAAAGACCCGGCCCTCTTCGGGCGGGTAGAATCCGGTCAGGAGATTGATGAAGGTCGTTTTTCCGGCTCCGTTGGGCCCGATAATTCCCAGGGTCTCATTTTCAACCAGTTCAAAATCGACGTTGTGTACGGCGACGAAATCTCCGAATCGCTTGGTGACACCTTGGGTGGTCAACACAGGCTGGGCGCTCATAGCATACCTCTTGTCATAGAAGTCAAACAGACAATGTTCCCCGCCTCCTTGCCGAGGATGAAGGCGGGGAACGGAAACAAGGGATCAGTAGCCGAGCATCTTGAGCGGAGGCAGGGACTTCTCGCCGCCGTAAGCGCCCAGGACCTTGAACACATCGTATTTGTTTTTCTTTTCGCTCGCGCTCTTGCCTTTGACCAGGAGGGCAAGCGCGTCACCGGTCAACTGGTGATCGATCCTGAACTTGGCCGGCCCCTTGGTGGTCATAAAGGTCTCGCTTCCAAGAAGGGCCCCAACCTTTTTGGAATCCACGCTGCCCGCTTTTTCCAGGGCCTGGAAGAGCATGGACGTGGCATCCCAAATGAGAGCGGCATACGCGTCAGGAGGGAAGCCGTACTTCTTGACATGCCCCTCCACGAAGTCCTTGCTGTACTTGGCCATCTCCGGGTTCCACTCCCCGAGGTTCCAGTAGAAGTAGGTGAGGCCGTAGATGTCCTGGGCCGCTTCTGCGGGAATACCCATGCCCACGTCGTAAAGGGTCCAAGCGTTGACAAGGAGGCTCACCTTGTTGAGTCCCATGTCCACCGCCTGCTTCAAGCCGGCAATCGCATCGCCGCCGAAATGGTTTTGGATGAAAACATCGGGTTTCGCAGCCATGGCTTTGTTGATCACCGCGGAGTGATCCGGTGTGCCTTTCTGGGTCTCTTCCGAGCCGACCACTTTGCCGCCCATCTCGTCGCAGGCGGCTTTCAAACCGTCCAGCATGACGGTGCCCCAGGAATCGGGCCGGCCTTCCCAGAAGAATGTTTTCTTCCCCATGCCCTTGATCAGGGCGTCTCCCAGGAGGTAGCCGATGCTCCAAGGGGTAAAAGCCGTGGAGTAGGTAGCCGGAGCCGGGGTCCCCTTCTTGAAGGAATCCAGGGCAGGAACGCATCCGGGCATGTACATGGTCCCTGTGATCTTGCACTCTTCGTTGAGGGCTGCGGACATGGGGTTATAAATGGTGCCGGTGACCGCCAGGCACCCCGCTTCCACGAGCTCCCTGAAACGGCGCACACCCACATCCAATTTCATCTCGTCGTCTTTCGTGATCATTTCGACCGGGATCTTGCCCCAGGGCATTTTCAATCCGCCCTGCGCATTGATCTGCTCGACGAAAAGCTCCACCGCCTTTCGCTGGGTTTCAGCGGCCTGGGCCAGGGGGCCGCTCAGGCCGGAGAGAAAGCCCAGTTTGAAGACTTTGGGCTGATCTTCTTTGGCCATGGCGGTGTTAAACATAAACGCCACAAGGATCACCGAGATCGCTACGACTGTCATGACTTTCTTCATACCCTTTTCCCTCCTCTTAAAAAGCTTTAGGTGAATAAGGACAATGGATCATGCCAAAAGCTCAACGTTGTTGACGGCCATCACCTCCCTCCCTCATCGTCGGTTTGCATGCCGGCTCGGTTCCTACCGGTCCGATCCCTTCAGGTTTGCCTTTTTTCTCTCCGGCAAGGTAGAACGCATCGAAAAATCTCGTGAATCCTGACATAAGAGACGCCTTGCCATATCTTCATCGGTCACGAGCACATCGACCAGCTTGCCCCGCAGTGCGCCGAGAACACCCTCCACCTTTTCTTCCCCTGTGGCTACACAGATCTTGTGCCTGATATTTCTCAATTCGTCAAGGTTAAGCCCGATAGTCCGGTCGTCCAATTCGTGCCAGCACTGCCGGCCGAGGGCGTCGAAAAAGCGGCCGCAAATGGCCCCCACAGCCCCGCTCTCCTTCAGCTTCAAGGCATCGGCGTTGTTAAGGAACCCGGATTTCCAGAGCAGGCCGTCCAGGCCGATCATGCCGACACCGAACAGCACAAGGTCCGCCTGCTTTGCCACGGCAAGGGTTTCCTGGATTTTTTTCTCCTTGAAGAGCGTGTCCCGGATAGCGCGGTTCCTGACAATGACAGGGGCAGGGATGAGAAAGGCTTTGGCGCCGAGTTTCTGAGCAAACGTCATGGTCAGCATGTTGTTATCACTGCCCTCGATGGTCCCTAACCCCCCGCCGATCTGGACAAGGCTCAGGTTGGCCGTGTCCAAGGGCTCCAGATTTCTGGCCACATGATACACGGTTAATCCCCACGTCACCCCCATGACGAGGTGTCGACCCACGACGTCCCGCAAGTACCGGGCCGCTGCTTGGCCCACCTGATCCATCGTGGGCCTGCCGCTGAACTCATTGGTTTTGACGACGATCGCCTGTTTAAGGTCGAATTCCCTCGCCAGTTCGATCTCTGTTTCCGTGAGGTCCACCCTGGGATCATTGATGGTAATGACGACCAGGCCGCGTCTCCTGGCCTCTTTCAGGATTCGGCTGATCTTGAATCGGCTGTACCCCACGAGCTCGGAGATCTCCTCCTGCGTGCGTTCCTCTCGATAGTAGAGGTAGCAGATCTTCAGGATGTCTCGATCTCTGACTTCGCGCATTAGAAGCACATTCCTAAGCAAGGGAGCGGAGCTCTTTCACCGCCTGTTTGGATGCCTGAAGAATGAGTTTGATATCGGTTCCGAAACCGATGAACCTCATCCCCTTTTCCTTCCAGTACTGCGCCTTTTCTATGGACCCGGTGTGAATGCCGGGGATAATCCCTTTATCGCGGGAGACGTCGATCACATGCCGGACCGCCTTTTCGACGTCAGGGTGGCTGGTCTGCCCCGGTTTTCCAAGGCTTGCCGCCAGATCCTCCGGGCCCACAAAAGCGGCATCAATACCTGGTACAGTGAGGATATCCGAAAGGTTCTCCACGGCATCGCGGTGTTCTATCTGGAGGGCAATGAAAACCTCGTCGTTGAGTTGCTTCATCGTTTCCGCCGTGCTGCCGCTCTCGAAAAAGGTGTGCTGCCGGGACAGGGCCATTCCCCGCTCTCCGAGAGGATGATAACGGCACCAGCGGACAACGTTCTCGGCATCTTCCCGGGATTGGATCTGGGGCACCAGCAGTCCCGAAGCCCCGATGTCCAGGGGCCTTGAAAGGTATTCATGGGATTTGCGGCTTGAAGGTCTGACCACGGTCGGGATGTTTGCGGCCCGGGCGGCGAGGATCATGTCGCTCAGGGTTTCCATGGTGAAGCAGGAGTGTTCCATGTCGATGAAGAAGAAATCAAAGCCGGCCTGAGCGAAAAGAAGGGCAATGCCCGGGCTTCTGATTTCAGACACCATGGGTCCGAAGACGGCCTTCCCGTCCTTGAGCGCCCGTTTCATCGTGTTCTTGAAGATCAAGTCGGCCTCCGTGTTGAGAAAGTGCAGGGCTTCGGTTTACGTCGAACTTCGATGTTTTTCACGCCACCTCACCTCCCTGTAGGAGCGACCTCTCCATCCTCCGTAGCAGTTGCTACTGCGGAGGACGGGCCGGTCGCGAGCTTCTCGCAAGCAGGAGCTTGCTCCTACAAGAACGGGGAGGCAATGAATGTCAACACTATTATGGGACGATTAATATGTTATCCCTTTACGGGTCCTAGCTGAAAAAGCGCCCTCCGTTAATGTCCAGCGTGACACCGGTCATGTAACTCGCTTCACCCGAACAGAGAAAGATAACGCCCGCAGCCACTTCCTCCGGCTGGCTCAACCGTCTGAGCGGAATCTCGGAAAGGATTTTTTTCTTGTACTCTTCCGGCCTTTGATCCCACAGATCCTGCGTTCGCCGGCTTGCCAGGGTGATGGTAGGCGCAATGGCGTTCACATGGATGCCTTCCGGTCCGAGTTCATGGGCGAGATGGCGGGTCAGACCGATCACGCCGGCTTTAGCCGCCGTGTAGTGACACCCGGCGAGCGATCCCAGCCAGCGACCCGCCAGGGCCGAGACATTGACGATCTTGCCGCCCCCGCCCTGTTTGCGAAACTGCTCAACCGCAACCTGGCAACAGAGGAAGCTTCCTTTCAGGTTGACGTCAACGACCTTGTCCCAGGACGCGTCGTCAATGTCCTCCAGCTTGTGGGGCGTGTGAAGGGCGCCTCCTGCGACATTGACGAGGATATCCAGCCGGCCGAATCGCTTGACCGCCTGGTCGACGGCGGCCTGGATGGACGGCCGCAGGCACACGTCGACGACCGCTCCTACGGTGGAATCCGGAGCGCCGAGTTCCTCCAGGGCTTGGTTTACCATCCCTTGGGTGACATCCGTCACGCAGACCTTTGCCCCTTCGCGGAGAAAGGCCTTGCAGAAGTGAATCCCCAGTCCACCCGAAGCGCCTGTGACAAAGACGACCTTGTCTTTTAGTCTCACCCTGTTACCTCGAGACTCTTAATAGGCCCTGAAATCGTAGTTCCTGTCTTTGATCGTGACCTTGATCTTCTTCACCTCATTCGCGAAAGCAGCGAGGTTGTCCGAGGCTCTATCAAAGATCTTTTCCCCTTTTTCCTTGCTCGCCAGGAAGGGGTCTCCGATCGTGGCCTCGGCCACGTACTCATGGTGCTCCATGGGGATAAAGATGTTTTCCGTACCCTGGAAGATCACAGTCGGGACACCGTCCGTCTTGTTAAATTCAGGGCCCAGCCACTTGGGTGCGTGAGCCGTGTGTTTCTTGGCCCTTTCCATGTGGACGCAGGATTCGTCATAGGCCATGCACTGAGCGGTCTCCATCTCACCGGAGTGCCATGCGATCTTTTCCTCAAGAAGGTCGTTGATGACCTGGGTCTTTCTTTCCGTGGGGGTCATGTACCATGCACAGAAACAGCCCGTCTCGTAACGGAGTCGGCGAAGCGCCTCGTCGTTGACCTTGGTATTGGACGCGTGCTGGCTGGTGTAAATCAACTTGTTGAACCCGTGAAAAATGAGACATTTCCCAATCTCGTAGATGATTCTCCTGAGAGTTTCTCCCGTGAAGCTCAATGTCCCGATGCCGTCGTTCACCGTTCCCATGTGGTGGGGGGAATACCCGACGGGGATCAGGGGCGTGTAAGGGACTTTCGCTTTCACGGCCGCCCTTCGAGTGGTTTCAATGGTGGCCCAGGAGTCGGTGGCCAAGGGCACGTGGGGCCCGTGTTTTTCCTGGCTCCCGATGGGGATGAGAACCACATCCGTGGTCTTAAGGATCGCCTGAACGTCCGGGTAGGACATTTGTTCCATGGCATAGGTCCAGATTTCCGGTTTGCTTTTGGCTTTTTTTGCCATTTCGAGAACCTCCTTTAGTTAGAAAAGCATTTTTAAAATAGGCCGCAGGCTCATCTTGATGCCGGCTTCGCCTGAACGATTTCCCAGTTGGGGCTGTAAGATGGTTTCAGTCCGGCAAGGACACGGAGAGCGTTATCCGCAGCACCCTCCGCAAGCTGAATGACGCCGTCCTTGGTCAGGGCCGCGGTATGCGGGGTCAAAATGACGTTCCCAAAGGCGAACAGCGGATTTTGCGCGTCGGGAGGCTCTTTCTCAAAAACATCCAGGCCCGCCCCTGCAATGGCCCCACGGCTGAGCGCATCGACGAGCGCCGACTCCCGGACGATTTCCCCTCGCGAGGTATTGATGAGAAACGCAGAGGGCTTCATGAGTGCGAACTGCTGGTGACCCATGAGACCGCGGGTTTCTTCGGTGAGAGGGACGTGAAGGGAGAGAAAGTCCGCGGTCCGGATAACCTCCGAGAGGTCGGAGTGCATCTCGATGGGTTGATCTTTTAGTGACTCTATCCGCGCATAGGGGTCGTAGCCCCACACCTCCATGTCGAAGGCTGTCGCGCAAATGTGCGCCACGATCCGACCGATTCTTCCCAGCCCGACGAGACCGACTCGCTTGCCGGCAAGCCCGAGAGGCCGGTATTCAAATCGCGACCTGAAGTTGCCCTTCCTTGTTTGCGCGTCGAGGTAGGCCAGGTGTTTGGCCAGGGCGCCCATCATTGCTACTGCATGCTCCGCCACATAGCGGTCCTGCGGACCCTTGACCCCGCAAACCACTACGCGGTGCTCTGTGGCCGCTTCGACGTCGACGTTGTTGAGCCCGCCCCCTGTGCGCGAAATGACCTTGAGCCTTGGCGCTTTCTCGATCATTTCCCGTGTGATTCGGGTCGCCGTGCGAACGATCAGCGCATCCGCTTCTTCCATCAGCCGACCCACGCTCGCTTCCGAGGGGTCAGGGCTGATCAGGACTTCAGCCTTTTGATCCAGGAGCTTGATTCCCGCGTCCTCAATGGGTTCGGATAGCAGGACAGTTTTCAACAGGGGAACCTCGAAAGAGTAGGATGGAGATGCTCATTTGAGCGAGTTCTGCACATCCGTGTATCCCAGGACAGTCGCCTTGTCAAGCGAAAAATCGGCCATGAAATCCGTCAGAACAGATTTCATACAACGCCCCTTCGGGGCTCTGAGCCAGGGAGAAAAGCGACGGGCTTTTGGTCTTAGTATTTTGAGGAAGTCGTGGTATATTGCGGTCACGGCTCTTCGATCGTCTGCTAAGAACAGCTTGCGAAAACAAAATCATTCATACACATGGCAGCGCCTCCCTGCGAAAACGAGGCGACGTTTTTTTTCGAGAGAGGAGAACAGGCATGATTCAAAAAATGGGATTCATCGGTCTGGGCGTGATGGGCAAACCCATGTCCAATCAATTGTTGAGCGCAGGCTACACAGTGACCGTGTTCGATATCAGCCCGGAACCTGTGGAGGAACTGGTCAAGGCAGGAGCTCGGAGAGCCTCTTCCGCCAGGGAGGTCGCGGAGTCCTCGGAGGCGGTCATCACCATGTTGCCCGGGGACGGGGAGGTGAAGGACGTTGTCTTGGGCAGGGAAGGGGTCATGGAAGGAGTCCGCAGGGGCGGCATCGTCGTGGACATGAGTACCATTTCTCCCCAGACGGTCAAAGCCCTGGCCCGGCAGTTGGAAGAAAAGGGCGTGGACATGCTGGATGCTCCTGTTAGCGGTGGACAAGAGGGCGCCAGGGAGGCAAGCCTGACCATCATGGTTGGAGGCAAGGAAGGGATCTTCGAGAGGATGAAGCCTGTATTTCAAAAACTGGGCAAAAACATCAGCCACATTGGAGATCACGGTGCGGGCCAGGTTGCGAAGGCCTGCAATCAGATTATCGTGGCGCTCACGATTGAAGCCGTGGCGGAAGCCCTTATCTTTGCCAGGAAAACCGGTTTCGACCCGGAAAGGGTAAGAAAGGCCCTCTTAGGTGGATATGCCCAGAGCCGCGTCCTGGAGGTCCACGGCAAGAGAATGACGGACCGCAATTTCGTCCCGGGCGGAAAAGTCAGGTCTCACAAGAAAGACATCGAAATCGTGATCTCTGTTGCCAGGGAACTGGGCATCTGCCTGCCCGGTACGGCGCTCGCTTCCCATCTGTGGAATGCCGTGGCGGCCCAGGGAGGCATTGACTGGGACCACTCATCCATGGTGAAGGTTCTGGAGACCATGTCCGGTGTCGAGGTTTGATTATGAAATCTGTTGCGACAGATTTCATGGAGGCAAGAGCGTGGATCACTTTGGTTATGCGGGAAAGATCATGCGGGTGAATTTGGCTTCCCGAAAGGTCTCGGTGGAGGAGCCCGGCGAAGCCTACTATAAGCGTTTTTTTGGAGGGCGGGGTGTGATCGTCAATACCCTGCTCAGAGAACTGCCTCCAAACACGGACCCTCTTGGTCCGGAAAACAAGTTGATCTTTGCTGCAGGCCTTCTTACCGGGCACCGTCTGATCGGATCAGGGAGAATGAGCGCGGGCTCGAAATCGCCGCTCACCGGGGGCTACGGGGAATCGGAGGTCGGAGGGCTTTTTGGAACGGAGCTGAGGAGAGCGGGCTGGGACGGCATGGTGATCGAGGGCAGGGCAAGCAGCCCCGTCTACCTGATGATTCATGACGATGCGGTGGAAATCAGGGACGCCTCCAAGGTCTGGGGCCGCGAGGTCGGCGAGGCCGCAGAAAGGCTCAAGGAAGATGCGGGTGAAAACAAGGCCCGGACTGCACTCATCGGTCCTGCAGGCGAAATCGGCGTGCTTTACGCCAACATCATCGTGGACCTCAACCACGCTTTCGGCAGGACCGGCATGGGAGCCGTGATGGGCTCCAAAAACCTGAAGGCAATCCTTGTCAAGGGGAGTAACCCCCCGGCTGCCGCCGATGTGGATGGACTTCTGGCTCTCAATCGAGCGATGAAAGGGAGGTATAAACACTCACCCTTCTTCGCCTATGGGACGGGCGGAGCCATGAAGGCGTTTGAAGCATCCGGCAATCTCCCTGTCCGCAATTATCAGGGCGGCCGGTTTCCCGGCGTGGAAAAAATCGATGCCGTGACCCTGATGGAGACGTTCGGCGCCGGCATGGAGGGATGTTTCAATTGCCCTATCCGGTGCAAGAAGAAGATCCATGATATCCACCGAAGATGGGATGTGGATTCCATCTACGGCGGTGCTGAATACGAGACGCTCGCCTCCTTCGGCTCGAACCTTCTGATCGAAGATCTGGAAGCCATTTGCAAGGCCCACGAGATCTGCAATCGCTACGGTGTGGACACCATCTCCGCAGGAGCGACCATTGCTTTCGCCATGGAGTGCTTTGAAAACGGGCTGATCACCAAAGCCGATCTGGACGGCCTGGACCTCCGATTCGGCAATGCCGAGGCCATGGTGTCCATGGTGGAAAAGATCGCCCGGCGGGAGGGGATCGGCGACCTTTTGTCCAAGGGCTCGAAAAAAGCGGCGCAAAGCATCGGCAGGGGCTCCGAGGCTTTCGCGATCCATGTGAAAGGTCTTGAAATCCCTTACCACGAACCTCGGCTGAACCAAGGCTTGGGACTTCATTACAGCATCCATGCCTGCGGAGCGGATCATGTCACCGGCGTCATTGACAGCGGCCTTTTGGCATTGATGGGGACATGGGAAAGCCTCAACGTGGCGGAGATGATGCCTCCCTCGGAGATGACCCCCGGAAAGGCGCGAATGGCGTATGAGCTGGGCCTCATCAAGGGGCTTCCGAATCACCTCGGACTCTGCAGCTTCATGCCCTGGAACGCGATAGAATACCGGAAAGCCGTGGAAGCGGTGACCGGATGGAACGTGACGTTCTGGAAACTCATGAAAGGGGTGGAACGAGGAATGACCCTGATGCGGCTTTTCAACCTGAGAGAGGGATTTACCCTGGAGGATGATGTGCTCCCCGCGCGTTTTTATTCTTCGCCGCCGGAGGGTCCCCTTGAAAAGGTGCGGATCGACCCCGAAGCTTTCAGAAAGAGCCGGGAGCTTTACTACCAGATGATGGGGTGGGACAGGATGGGTGTTCCAACAGAGTCTTGCCTTGTGGCCCTGGACCTGGAATGGGCCATGCCTGAATTATCCATGGTGTCACGATAGGGTGTATTGAAATGTCATTGCGAACAAAGTGATGGGTTCGCAAAATGCCCCATACCGTCATTGCGAGGCGCGAAGCGCCGTGCCTGCGCGTTGTAGCGCTACGGCGCGCAAGCGTGGCAATCTCACCAATATCCGTCCAGTTATGAGAATAAGGCATTCAGAATCGTGATGATTCGGACACGGATACCTAGTCGAAAACAAGACCCGGGAAAAATACCGGAGGGAGAACAGAAATGCCGAAAGTGATCGATGCCGACAGCATTGTGTATGAAAAGGTCGCGTGGGGCCTGACCAAGGAAATCGTGGCACCCCAGACCGTGGGGTCGCAGAAGGTCAAAGTCAAAATAACGGAGTACCTTCCGGGGTACGCGCACGAGCCCCACGTCCATCCTCATCAGGAGGAAGTCATCTTCGTAGTTTCAGGCAGGGGGGTCACGGAGACGGAGGCGGGAAAGAGGGAAATCGGACCGGGTTCCGTGGTTTTCGTCGCTGCAGGCGAACCCCATGCGACATACAACCTGAGCGAGTCGGAACCATTGAAGGCGATCATCATCAAAGCGCCTCCTGACGACGAGGAGCTCAAGATCCACTGAGACGCATTGACATTGATTTTGAAACAATTCCAACACCGTCATTGCGAGGCGCGAAGCGCCGTGCCTGCGCGCTGACCTGCCCGCCGTACAAGACTTTGGAAGGCGGGAGCGCTGCGGCGGGTAAACGTGGCAATCTCACTGACAGACATCAAAAGTATTCTTTTTCCCAAGCCTGGACGGCCCGTTTGAGCCTTGTTTGATAGAGGTCTTTTTCTACAATGCCCGGGGGAGAAACGACGACCAGCAGCATCAGCATTTCATCTCCCGTGTTGACGAGCTTGTGGTCCACCTCCGGAGGAATGAAGATCGCTGTTCCGGGTCCGACCTCCCGCTCTTCGTTGCCTACCGTTTCGACCCCCTTGCCCCGCAAGACATAGAGAAGTTCCTCCACAGGGTAGGGGTGCCGGTGCAAGGGAATTCCCGAGCCCGGAGGAAACGTTGTCTCCCACACGCTCATCTGTCTGGTTTGATTCGTGGACCGGTCAAAGAGAACTCTCAACGTTTCATGGAGATCCACGTTTTCATAGAGCGGCGTGTCTTCACCCGACCATGAAGGCTTCTTGATGTGGGTGTACCTTTTCTTTTCCATACCAAATCCTCCCTATTTGGATCGAAAACCATCATCGCTGTGTCGAGGCTTTAGCATGGTCGAAGGGAAAGGTCTATCCCCGAAGGGGTGAAAAGCGCGGAGTTTGACAAAGGAGAACCAATGGCTTATCGTCGTACCCTCGTGCACCGTGAATCAGGCTTTCCCCGAATGCTTTTCCACCTTCTCATTCAAGAAAGGCCTGCCCATGAGGGAATGTGATTTTGCTGTAAGGGGAGGACGAATCGTCACGCCTGACGACTTGGTCAGGGGTGATCTGTATGTTCGGGACGGCAAGGTGATGGGCGTCGGCAGACTCGATGTGTCGCCGAAGGTGGCGGTGGATGCAAAGGGCCTCCTCGTCTTCCCCGGCATGGTGGATGCTCATGTCCACTTCATGGATCCGGGAGACCCGTCGAGAGAGGATTTCCCTACAGGAAGCGCGGCGGCAGCCGTGGCAGGCGTGACCACCGTTATCGAGCACAGTCATGCGAGCCCTGTATGCACCTCTCAAGCATTTAAACAGAAAATCGCCTACCTCAAGAATCGATCTGTTGTCGATTTTGCTCTCGGCGCCCATTTCCCGGTCAAGGGGGTCGAGGAGATCGACGGGTTGGTTCAAGCAGGGGCGGCCCTCGTCAAGGTCTTCACATGCACGACTCACGGCATCAAGGGGGTGGATCCAGGCGCTTTCTACAAGGCGATGAGGATCCTTGCGAAATCGGATATCCCCTTCCTTGTTCACGCAGAAGATGAGTTCCTGACCAAGATGGCCGAGCAGGAGCTGAAAGCCTCCGGAAGGGTGGACGGCCGGGTCATCCCCGAATGGAGAAACCCTCTGGCCGAGCAGGTTGCGGCGAGTACGGTGGGGCATTTGGCCGAGGCGTCCGGAGCCAAGACGGTCATCGCCCACTGCAGTCATGCTCGGGTCGTCGACATTGTGACCGACTTTCGACGTCGCGGGGTCCGGATCTTTGCCGAGGCCTGCCCCCAGTATTTTTTTCTGAAAGAAGACGAGATTGAGGTGATGGGTGCTTTTCGCAAGTTCACGCCGCCGGCCAGAGCGAAATCCAAAGGGGATCTGGATAAGATGTGGGAAAGGCTCCGCAATGGGAGTTTTTCTTATCTGGCCAGCGATCATGCCCCTTCCAACCGCAACCAGAAGGAAAAGGGCTCTATTTGGGATGTGCCCTTCGGCCTGCCTGGAATCGACACCACCTTCCCGATCATGCTGGATGCAGCAGCACGAAGGCAACTGTCCTATTCCCAGCTTGCATCGCTCTACGCCAAAATGCCTGCAGTGATTTACGGGCTCTATCCGAAGAAAGGGGCTCTCCGTCAGGGAAGCGATGCCGATTTTGTGTTGGTGGATCCCAGGGCCGATTATATTCTGGAGGACGAAGCGGTCATTTCGAAAGCCGGTTGGAGTCCTTTTGCCGGCCGAAGATTGAAGGGCAAAGTCGTTGCCGGCTTTGTCCGAGGTCGAAAGGTCGCTGAAAACGGGCGCTGTGTCGAGGGAGCCGGTTGGGGGTGCTTTGTGCCGACAAGAGGCACCAGGAGATAATGAGTCTTTGGGTCTTTGGATCTTGGATCCAGTCTTCATGTCGAATGATGAGAAATGAAATACCCTGACGAATTTCTTGGCACGCTGACCGGGAGAACGCTCGCCTGGACGTATTAGAGGGAGGAGATATGGTCATGAGCAAAGTCGCAGTTTTGGACAGCACCTATGAGACATGCCGAACGGCGGTCCACGAAGCCTTTTCTGCCTTTCCCTTGGATGTGCAGGGGAAGAAGGTGGCGGTGAAAGTCAACGCGCTCAAGGCGGGAGATCCGGACCGGCAAGCCTTCGTGACCCATTACAAGGTGCTGGAGGCCGTCCTCAGGGAGCTGGAGAATCTCAATCCGGCTCAGATCGTGGTGGGCGATTCGGTGGGAACCGAATCCTACGGGAACTCGGATCACGTCTTCGCGGTGACACGACTGAAGGAAGTGGCCGGCGACTATTACCGGAATTTCAGCAGGAACCTTCGGCTCGTGGAGTTCGAAAAGCCTTTCAAGCGAACCGTGGCGGTGCTCGGCGACGTGTTGGACTCGGATGTCTACATCTCTGTGCCGAAAATGAAAAGCCACGGGCTAACGATCCTCAGCGGTTCCGTGAAGAACAATTTCGGCCTCCTGGCAGGGGCACAGAAGTCCTGGTATCACTACTACTGCGTGAAACCGGAAATCTTTGCCGCGATCATTGTCGAGATGTTCAGGCTGCGGCCGCCGGACCTGGTGATCATGGACGGCATCCTCGCCATGGAAGGATACGGACCTGCCTCTCCTGAGACCAGGTGGGTGAACAAAATTCTTGCCTCAAACGATGCGGTGGCTCTGGATACGGTGCTGGCCGGCATGGTGGGTTTCAGTGTCGAGGACGTCCCCTACCTTCGCCTCGCCCGGGACATGCGGCTGGGGGAGACGGACCTAAACAACATCGAGATCATGGGAGAGGCCGGGACCATTCACGACTATCACCGACCTGAGCCGCCCGAGGCGAGCTACAGCTACAGGGCAGGGGTGGGGAGCGGAAAAACGAGCATCGAATACTACCGGCAAAGGGTTTCTTATCGGCCGGTCATCTCCGCGGAGAGGTGCCGTCACCGCGGTGGATGCACGGCCTGTATCGACATCTGTCCCTCAAAGGCCTTGTTCTCGGGTGATCCGACCCCCGGGACAGACCGTTCCCGGTGCATCCTCTGCAGCGCATGCAGGGAAGTCTGTGAGTATAATGCCCTGGAATACCTCCCTGACGAAGGGTGGATGAGGGAGCTTGCGAAACAACTCGTTCCGGCGGTGGAATAAAAAGAAGAACGGCCGGTCCGTGAAGACGCAAGGATGATTTTTCAGTCCAGGAACTTTTCGTCAAAGGGGAAAAGGGTAAAAAGCACCGGGCCTTTGTCCGTAATGACCACATCCTGCTCGAGCCTGACCGCCTGCTCCAGGCCGGGTTTGCCGCTGTAGGTCTCAATGGCCATGTACATGTTCTGTTTGAACTCGGCCGGGAAATCAAAGGAGAATCCCCTGGAGATCCACATGCCCTCGTAGAGCGTCAAACCGATGCTGTGTCCGAACTGAAAGAGGCTGCAGGTCTTGTACACGTCGTCGTCATACTCGGGAAAATGCTTGGCGCAGTCCGCGGTGGTCTTGCCCGGCCACGCCTCGTTCACCGCGCCCATGGTCGTGTCCATGGCTTCCTTGTAAAGCTTCTTCTGCTCCGGGGTCGGCGATGCATCACCACAAATGAAGGTCCTGGTCGCATCGGCGTAGTAACCCCCGCAAGGGCCTCTGCCGCCGATGTCGCAGATCACGAGGTCCCCCCTCCGGATGGGTTTGTCGGACCACCAGCGGCTGTAGGGATTGGTGTTGCCCCCGGATGCCACGCAGAAGGCCTGGCCTTCTTCAAACCCGTGGTCCGTGAAATATTTCATGATGTTCCCGGCCAATTGGCTTTCCGTCAGCCCCGGCCTTTTGAGCCACTCGTTGCGGATCATGTCGAAGCAGGAGTCCGCAAGCGCAGCCGATATCTTGGAACACTCGAGCTCGTCCACGGTCTTGATCAGCCGCGCCTCTGACATGGCCGGCCAGGCGTTCACCAGCTTCACCCCCGCGGCTTCAAAGGCGGAGTGGACCCACATGTCCATGATGTCCACGCCGACTTTCTCACCGAACACCTTCTTCTCCTTGAGCACGTCCACCACGCCGGCCACCATGTTCTTGACCTGCCGTTCCGTGGCCCCCTCGGACCAGGTCCAGGTGATGGCCGGTTTAACCCCGCCTGACAGCCAGGGGCAATTGAGCTTGGCCCGTTCCATGTCGGATCCGACGGTTTCGAACAGGATAGGCTCGCTGCCTCTGCACAGGACTGCATATCGAATAAAGATGCTGTATTTCCACATGCCCTGGTATACCCCGGTCACGTACCTCACGTTGGCGCCGTGGTAAAGCACCATGGCTCCGAGGCCGTGTTTCTCCATGGCCGCCTTGGCCTGGTCGAGCCGCTGTTTCCGCATGCGGTCAAAATTGATCCGCTGCTCCCAGTCGGCCCCTGTGATGCTGTAGAGGCGCCTCGGAGAGTAGTGGTGCGGATACTTGATGTAGGAATGGTCGAGTCCTGATCTCCTGATCTCGATTTCGTCACTCTTGCTCATTTTTTTCTCCTTTCTCCGAGAGGTCATAAACCCCGCACTCAGGGATGATCTCATGGGCTTGGAGGATCAATTCCACGGCCAGTTCAGCCCCCCTTTTGTAGACCGGTTCGCATGTGTGGTTGTAACTCAGGGGAACCCACTTCTGGCGAAGGGGGCGGCACTCCTTTTCCCCGAATTCCTCGGAGAACCTGCGGTGCAGTTCGAAAGCGAGTTCGTCCGGGCACGCCAATGGGTCTTTGGGAGAAGTCCTTCCGTAAATCATGCCGATGCAAATGATCCCCGCTGCAAGGGCCCCGCAGAGGTGGCCGACCTGCTCCACTTCCACCTCTTCGGGTGGACGGCGGTCTCGACCCGAGGCCAGGCGTTCAAGGATTTCATTCATGTTCGCACCGGGAACCTTGAGATGCGTGCCTCCCCCACCGTGAAATGGGGTCACCATACGGACCAAGGAGGGATCGGTGATCTGGAGAACATCATTGACGGCCAGGAACGTCGACTCACTGCAGTGAAAACCCTTTCTCCGGTTTTCTATAGCCTTTCGGCCCGCCTCTTCAATTTTGCTTTTGATCCTATCGTTCATCGCTGTTTTGCATGAACCTCCCTTGGCCGGACTCAAACCATTCCATGGCCCTGAAACGCTTTTCGCAATAACCATCGAGGCTCAATTCTGCATCGCGCTCTCTACCTCGATCAGAGGCAGGGGGTAGGCGAGACTTGTAAGACCGGGAATCACTTCTTGTCAAGGCAAAACCTACCGGTATTGGGCCGCCTCCAGCAAGACGCCGTCGGGATCAAAAAAATAGCAGAGGGTCTTCTGTTTGGAAGCCCCGGACTCGACGTCGCCGGGCAACGTGACGGGATCGCTCAACAACGGCACATCGGCCGCCTTGAGACGGTCGATGAAGGGGGCTATATCATCGATTTCAAAAGCCACATGCCTCAATCCTAACGCGTTCGGCAAGGCGTTTTGAGTGACAGGCTCACTTCCTGGAGAGCGAAAGCAGAGAAGCTCCAAACGGGGTTCTTTGTCCGGAGGAACGAGGTAGACCACCTCAGCCTCCACTCCCTCCATGTTCAGGATCGCATCAATCCACTTCCCCTCGAGGTGTGCCCTTCCCGTCACTTGAAACCCGAGAAGCCCCGCATAGAACTTCACGGAACGCTCAAGGTCTGAAACGACGATCGTGATGTGATCGAAGCCGCGAATCATCCGATTCACCTCTCTTGCCGTCGTGATTTCACGAGTTCCTTAATATCCCTTGTATGACGGCGTCTCCCATGGTTTTTGTGTCAACGAACTTGCTTTGATCCAGGGCAATATCCTTCGTGTACACGCCGGCGGCGAGAGCTTCCTCTGCGGCCTTTTCAATGGTCCCGGCCGTCTTTGGGTCGTCCAAACTGTATCTGAAGAGCATCGCGAGAGAGAGGATTTGAGCGAGGGGGTTTGCCAGGCCTTTGCCTGCAATATCGGGCGCCGATCCCCCTGCTGGCTCGTAAAGCCCGAAACGGCTCTGGTTGATGCTGGCCGAAGGGAGGAGGCCCAGCGAGCCGGTGAGCATGGCGCACTCGTCCGAGAGGATGTCCCCGAACATGTTGCCGCATAAAAGGACATCGAACTGGTGAGGATTCTTTACGAGCTGCATGGCCGCATTGTCCACGTAAATGTGCTCCAGCTCGACGCCGGGGAACTCCTTGGCGATTTCCGTGACCACCTCTCTCCAGAAGACCATGGTGGTGAGCACGTTCGCTTTGTCGACGGAGGTCACTTTTTTCCGCCTTTTCTCGGCCAGGCCGAAGGCCATTCTCGCGACCCTCTCGATTTCCTTCCGATGGTACACCATGGTGTCAAAGGCTCTCTCTTCAGGGCCTGTACCATCCCGTCCTTTGGGTTGACCGAAGTAGATGTCGCCGGTCAGTTCTCGAACACAGAGAATGTCAAATCCGTCTCTCACGATATCGGGCCTCAGTGGGCTTGCACCGGCAAGGGCTTTAAAGACCCTGGTCGGCCTGAGGTTGCAGAAAAGGTCGAAATGTTTCCGCAGAGGAAGCAGGGCGGCCCTCTCCGGCTGCTTCTCAGGGGGGAGTCCTTCCCATTTCGGTCCTCCCACGGAACCGAATAAAATCGCATCGCTGGACTCGCAGAGTTCCAACGTCTTTGGCGGCAAAGCCTCTCCGTGCCTGTCAATGGCGCATCCGCCCACGTCGGCCACAGCATACTCTATGGGGAGCGAAAAGGTCTTCTTGACTGTTTCCAGGATCCTGATGGCTTCGTCCATGACCTCCGGGCCGATCCCATCCCCGGGAAGGACGGCGATTTTTTTCACGGGTCAACCTCCATCCATGTTGGTGAAAAATCCTCAGCAGAGTTAGTACGAATGAAGAGAGCCTGTCAAGTCGAGACTGCGTTCATCTCCCGAGAGAACACTTTCTCTATCCCGGATTCGTCTCATCCGAGGTGTTTGTTCTTGATGCGGCAAGGACTCTTCGATATGCTGGCGACCCGATCATCAAGAAAGGAGACGGCATGAAGATATTCAAAGTGGAAGACTACGTGAGACTGGAGAACCCAAATCCAGGCAAGCCCTATCGCCCGGAGATTTTGACCCGCGAAGATCATGCCAAGGGGCTAGGAGGCATGTTCGGCCTCCTCGTACCGGGGAGCCAGGTGCCGTACCATTATCACAAGGAGCGCGAATCCGTCATCATCGCCATCAGCGGAGAGGCGACGGAAGTGGTTGAAGGGAAGGAGTATCTTTTCAGGGCCGGAGAGGTTTTCTACATCCAAGCCGGGGAAAAGCACATGACCGTGAACCGTTCCGGTAAGGACTTTCGCTATTTGGAGTTTTTTACCTGCCCGCCGGTCACGGCGGATTTTGTGGAGGTTAAATGAATCTCAGGGGTTTCCTGTTAAGCCCATAAGTGTTTGATTTCCCGTTCGTGGTGAGGTATCGAACTACGAACGGAAAGGCGCCAGCGGACTTTTTTCGAATCCGTCCAGGATGATGATGCGGAGGTTCAAGAAAACATGGAAAAGGAGCCTGTAAGGCTGGCTTTGATCGGGACCGGCGCCTGGTCGGGCGCCGTGGGCAAAGCCATGGTTAAAAGCCGAAAAGCGAAGCTGGTCACCTGCTTCGACCCGGTGCATGAGAAGGCAAAAGCCTTCGGCGAGACATTCGGGTGCGAGCAGGAAGACAGCTACGAAAAAGTGCTGGAACGAAAGGATATCGACGGTGTTCATATCATCAGCCCCAACGCGGTGCATGCCGAACAGACGCTGCTGGCTGCAAGCCGGAGAAAGCATGTTTTTGTGGAAAAGCCGATCGCGAACACCATGGCTGATGGAAGAAGGATGATCGAGGCGTGCCAAAAGGCCGGCGTGGTTTTGATGGTGGGTCACCATATGCGGCGGCTGGCGGGTTTTCGGAAAATCAAAGAACTGGTGGAGAGCGGAGCGATCGGGGATCCCATCCAGGTGGATGCCAATTTCTCTCAGAACCTCGGATTCGCCCTGACTCCGGAGTCTTTTCGATGGAGAGGAGACGACTCCGGGTGCCCTGCAGGTTCGCTCATGACCCTGGGCATCCATCATGCAGATTTGTTCAATTACCTTTTCGGCCCCATCAGAAATGTCTTTTCCTATTTCAGCAAGCTCTATGTCGAAGCCCCTGTGGAGGACGTGACGGCCACGGTTTTTCAGTTTGAATCGGGCGTCCTGGGATACCTGGGATCGAACTACGCGTCACCGAAGGCCCTTTGGATGTACATCTACGGAACCAAAGCGAACCTGCTGTGCACGGTCACCTTGCAGGAGCTGCCCTTCGAGGAATACCTTCTGCGATGGCAGGATATCGATCAGGACACGCGTGTGCAAATCGCCAAGAAAGGGGAGACCGGGTTTCAGGATGTCCCGATCGGACAGGGAAACCCCATATTGGAAGAGATCGATGAATTCGCCGACTGCGTCCGGACGGGAAAAAGACCTGAGACGGACGGGGAGGGGGCCTTGGTTGCACTGGCCTTTATTCGAGCCGCCATTGAATCATCCAGGGCAGGGGTGGCCGTCGGACTGGAAAAATGAGAAAAAACGCCTGAAAGGAAGGGGTGATGGAAGAACTTCTCATCTGTTTGAATGGAGAAACGATGGAGGAAAGCCGGGCCCGGATATCTCCCTTTGACAGGGGATTTCTGTGGGGTGACGGGGTCTATGAAATCACGCCCTGTTTCGGCCGTCATCTCTACCGATTGAAGGATCACCTGGACCGGCTGTACCGTTCCCTCCGCTACGTGCGGATCGATCCCGGGATGAAGAGGGAAGATATGGAAAAGGCCACCCTCGATCTCTTGAAACTCAATTTCAACCGGCTCGATGAGGACGGAATATGTCGAGTCGGTCATTGGGTCACCCGGGGGCTGGATTCTCCGAGCATGGCCGCCAAGGACGCAGGGCCGGCCACGGTGTGCATTTTTTTTCGACCGATGGCCGTTGACAAACTTGGGAAGCTCTATCGGGAAGGCGTAGGGTTGACGGTTGTCCCGACGAGGAGGAATCCCCCCGAGTGTATAGAAACCAGGGCCAAGGTTACCAGCAAGCTGAATCAAATCCTGGCGGAACTCGACGCGGATGAGTCCAATTCCCTGTCCCTGATGCTGGACATCTACGGAAATGTTGCAGAGAATTCCATTGCGAACTTTTTTATTGTGAAAGACGGTATCCTTCTGACCCCGCCTGCAGGGAACGTTCTCGAGGGGATCACCCGGAAGGTCACCTTCGAGTTGGCGGCGCGTCTCAGAATCCCTTTCGAGGAGCGCAATTTCACGCTCTATGACATTGCGCAGGCCGATGAATTCTTCATCACCACCAGCATGACCTGTATCGTGCCGGTCCGGGCGGTGGATCGTTTCCGCCCCAAGGCCGTGATCCCCGGTCCAATCACGCGGAGATTGATCGAAGCATTTGCGGAAGAGACGGGTTTTTCTTTCTTGGAGGATGAAGCGACATGATTAAAGCGGCGATCGTCGGTCTGGGCTGGTGGGGCAAGGTCCTCGTCAATGCCGTCCGGGGAAAGAGCGATAGGATCGCCTTCACGCACGCCCATACTCGCACGCGTGCGAGTGGAGAGGCGTTTTGCACAGAGCAGGGCTTGAGCCTGGTCGACAGCTATGATGATCTGCTCGCCCACGATGCCGTCGACGCAGTCGTTTTGGCAACCCCGCATTCCCGGCACCGGGGGCAGATCGAGGCGGCCACCGCGGCGATGGAAGCGGCCATCAAGTCGGCGGAAAGGCGCCAGCCGGTAAAGGTCTCTTAGGGGCTCTTCTATATACCCTGCACTCAGTCATATTGTTTTTCCATGGAAGGGACGAGACGCATGAAGCTTAGGGGAAAGGTGGCTATCGTAACGGGAGGATCCTCAGGTATCGGGGAACAGATCGCGCTCAGGTTCGGCCGGGAGGGCGCCAAAGTCGCCATTGTGAGCCGCAGAGCCGATGCGGCCGGAAAAGTTGTTGAAGCGATTATTGCGTCAGGCGGCACGGCCAGGGCTTTTCCCTGCGACGTGTCCGACAAGGTTCAGGTGCAGGGCATGGTGCAGGCCGTGGTAAATTCCTTTGGGACGGTGGATATTCTCATGGGCAATGCCGGATTCATGGTCCTCAAACCTCTTGAAGAACTCAGCGAAGAGGACTGGGACAGGACCATGGATGTGAATCTGAAGGGAAACTTCCTGCTTGCCCAGGCAGTGGCTCCTATCATGAAAAAGAAACACTACGGGAAAATTATCCTCACAGGGTCCATCGCCGGTTCCCAGGGACATGCCGAAGGTGCCGCCTACTGTGCCAGCAAGGGGGGCGTGATCCTGCTGATGAAAGCCCTGGTATCGGAACTGGCCAAGGAAGGGATCAATGTCAATTGCCTTTCGCCAGGGGCCACGGCCACTCCCCTCAATGCCCGGTATCGGGCTGATCCTGAGATATTGGCGCTGTTTGCCAGAAACACCCCGACCGGGCGGGATTACGTGCCGCCGCAGGACATGGCAGGGGCCGCCGTGTTTTTGGCTTCAGAGGATGCCCGCGCGGTTCATGGGCTAAACCTCGTGGTGGACGACGGCTTCAGCACGGTAAAACCTGTGTGACAAACTCGATCGGCATGGGGAGTGAAGGGAAGGAAAGAACCCGTGGTCGTTCACAACGCCCTGCGCGGCATCGCCTTGATGGTCAGTGCCATGGTCTTTCTGCCCGTCAAGGATGGGATGGTCAAACTGCTGGGCAAAGGCGGCTACCCGCCGCTGGAAATTGTGTGGGCCCAGTTCTGCATCGTCTATCTGATGCTGGCGCCTATTATCGCCTGGCGCTACGGCATCGGAATGCTCCTGCCCCGGCCCTTAGGCGGGCAACTCGTGCGCGGGATATTCGCCATGGTGGGGATCGGCTTTTTCTACTGGGCCGTGCAGTACGTTCCCCTGGCAACCACGACGGCCATTTATTTCCTATTTTACATCTTCAACCGGAAGCTGGCGATCGGGGATCCAGCCGTCGTCATGCTGGCCCATTCGGTCCTCGTCGGAGCGATCCTGCTCTCCTTTGCCGTGCCCTTCGTATGGGTTCCGCCCAAGCAGAGTGATGCCCCGCTGATTGGAGGATTCGTCCTCTGCGCGATGCTGGGCCAGGGGTTATTGATGGCCTCCTTCAAGAACGCGGCTGCATTCTCGTCGCCCCCTTCCAGTACTCCGCCATCCTGTCGGCAACCGGGTTCGGATTCATCGTTCTCGGCGAGTTTCCCGATCTGCTCACGTGGCTTGGGATCGCCGTGGTCGTGGGCAGCGGCCTCTTCATCGCCGTCCAGGGCGGGCGGGTCAGGAATGTAGCTTCCGGCAAAAGCACCCAATAAAAGCCCCTCACACGGTGTTGCTCACAAGATCAGCCGAGGCTACTTCACCTTCGGGATGATGGGCAGTAAGACATAGGAATCCCTGCCGCCGCCGGCATGCAGCGTCATGGTGCCGCCGAAAAGCTCACGCGGCCGGTCGTCCGGATCCTCGTGGGTCATGCCGCCTGTGCCTTTGGTGGCGTAATAGAACTCCTGTCCGAAATCGCTCACGTCCCCCTCGTACTCAAAGTCCTTGCCTTTCACGGTCAGCGCCACCCGCCATCCGCGGGGGAGAACCACACAGGTCGGGAGGATCTCCACATTGCACTCGTAGACCTCGGCGGGCGTGAGCGACTCGATTCGATCATGAGGGTGAAAAGGCTGGTAGGGCTTGCTGCGGGCCGGGTCGATCCGGCGATGGGAAGCCCTTAACCATCCTTGCGCGATGGGCGTGTTCGGGTCCAGTGCCCCCTGGAAGGTCAAATCCTTGCCCTCCGGATCAAAGACACGGACGATCAGGAAAAGGTCGGCGTCCTTTGTCGAGGAGGAGATGAAGAGCTTTGCAGAGATCGGCCCGGTGATCTCGGTCTCCTCCTCAAGGGGAGGCGTCGCGAAGGTGAGACCTTTCCCAAGAGCTTCGAAGTCGATTTTCATTGCTTTCAAGAGAGGGTCTCGACGGAGGGCCATCTCCGCGGGGTCAAGATAGAACTTTGTCCACCGGGTCCGTGCCAGCGGCCATTCGTTCTCCATCCTTAGAACGTACTTCTCCCCTGGGTGGCGGATGTTCAGTTGTACTCTGGGCTGTTTGTCCCACCCGTTTTTCACACCCTTGAGGAAGTAGTCGAAGAAGCGCTTCTGCAGCGCCAGACCATAACCGCTGGAAAAAAGCGACCAGTGTGTGTCTCCGTGGACCTCGAGCCACTTCTGTGACGCAGGCGCCTCCATGAAGGCATTGAAGTTCCCGCGAGGATGGATGCCCTGACCTCCCCAGTTTGCGCAGGACAGAAAGGGCGTCGTGATCTTGGAGAGGTCGGCGGATCGTTGACGATGCCACTCGTCGTCAAAAGCGTGCTCTTTGGTTTGGATGTAGGGGTCTATGCGGTTCTTGGCCAATTCATCCTCGGGGAGCGTGACGTCCCCTGCGATCGACTCTCCCGTGTTCGGGTTCTTCCTGGCCCGGTCCCCGAGCCCGTACTGCACGTTGAAGACCTGGATCCTTGCCCAGAGTTTCATGAACTCACACAGGATGCCTCCGTGGTGGGTGGCGTCACGGTAGTTGTCGTTGAAGCCTTCCCACGGAATAATGGCCGTCAGATGGGGCGGATGTTTGGCCGCCACGCGCCACTGGTTGATGGAATAGTAGGAGATTCCCAGCATGCCCACCTTGCCGCTGCTCCATGGTTGTGTCCCGGCCCATTCGATGCATTGGTAAAGATCGTCGTCTTCTCGGGGGCACTGCGGATCCAGGAATCCTGGCGAACACCCGGCGCCCCGGGAGTCCACGCGCACGACGGCGTATCCGTGCGGAGCCCACCGTTCCGGGTCGGTCACCTCCCAGGCCTGATACTTGTTGCTCGAGCCTTCCAAGATCTCCGGATGATCCTGGACCATCTTGTTCCACTGCATGGGGTAGCCCTCCTGGTAGGAGAGACCCTTGGCGTAGACGCCGTAGGACAAAATGACCGGGTAACGCGCCTCCTTGATCGGCCGGTACACGTCGGCACGGAGCTCGATGCCGTCGTCCATGGGGATTGGAACATTCCACTCGATCCTCATACCATCCCTGATTTCGCTCTTATAGGTCATGTCTTTCCTCCTTCAATCTCTATTCTTCCCAAGGGGCGAAATAGACGCTCCGGCCCGGGAAATAATTTTAAACGATTCAAAACCAAAGCACTGCAATCCATTGAAAACCACAAAAGCCCTTTGAAAACCAATATGGCCTGCTGGAAACCCGGGCGGTCAACTCCAAGCGGCCTCATGCCTTCTCAGAAAGCCCGCCTTGGCAGCCACAGGACGATTTCCGGGTAACCCATGAAAAATACGACGACCAATAAACAGATAATGATAAAGGGGATGACTCCGATGAAAATATCTGAAAGCTTCAGCTCGGGCACCAGGTGATTGAGCACATAGCAGTTGATCCCGACTGGAGGAGTGACCAGTCCGACCTCAGTGAGGATCACCAGGATGACGCCGAAGAGGATCGGATCCACTCCCAGGTGCTGAATGATGGGAAATACGAAAGGAAGGGTCAGGAGGGTCATCCCGATAGAATCCAGGATCATTCCCAGAAAAAGGTACAGAAGGACAATCAGGCCCAGGACTCCCCATCCCGGCAATCCTGAACTCGAGATCGCGCCGACAAGGCGTTCCGGCACGTCTGTCAGCACGAGGAATCGGCTGAAAACCTGTGTGGCAATGACGATTGAAAAAATCATGACGCTGGTTTGGGCAGTAGCCTTGCACGCGCTGACGACTCCTTGCCAACGCAGCCGATTCATAAGCAGCAGCACGATGGCCACGCTGGAGCACCCCACAGCAGCCCCTTCGCTTGGCGTAAAAAGGCCGACGTAGAGGCCTCCGATCATAAAGCCGAAGATGACAAAAACAGGAATCACATTTGCCAGCGAGATGATTCTGTTACCCCATGGAAAAGACGGTCCCGGAGGGCCGAAACGGGGCTTCCAGAAGCACAGCGCGGTCACGTAGAGGGTGAATAGACAGGCCAGGAGACATCCGGGAATAATCCCTGCCACGAAAAGCTTTCCGATCGAGGTATCGGTCCAGATTCCGTATACTACAAAACCCAGGCTCGGCGGTATAAGAATACCAAGCGTGCTCGCGGCCGCCAGGCTTCCTGCGGCGAGTTTGTTGTCGTATCCGTATCGTTTCATCTGGGGCATGGCGATGGGCGCCATAGCGCTGATCCCTGCCGAACTGATCCCTGAAATGGCCCCAAAACCGGCGCAAGAGATCACGTTCGTCACAGCCAGCCCGCCCGGGATCCGACCGAACCATTTATAGACGCATTCGTAAATGTCTTTTCCGAGATTACCGACAGACACGAGCTGGCCCATGAAAATGAACATCGGGATACTCGTCCAAAGGAATTCGGTCGTGGTCTGAAACATGACCTGATAAATCTGCACAGCCGTCTGTTTAAGCCCGAGCAGCAAGAAACCTCCAGCCAGTCCGACCGCGGCGATTGCAAATGAAAGCGGCACTCCCGAGCAGATGAGGAGCACAAGGGAGAACACACCGATGAACCCTATCAAGCCGGTCTCCATGTCACTTGCTCTTTTTCCGGAACCAGGTTCCCGTAAGGGTTACGATCATCAATAGACAGAAGCCGGAGAAGGCCACAGCAGCCGCCAGGACGAACGGCCAGATGGGCACAGCCACCGAAGGCATGGTTGCCTCGGTCCGGTACGTAACGAAGGACGACGAAAAGCACTGATAAGCAAGAAAGCCGCCGAAGGCAAAAGCGGTGATCACCGTCAAAGAATCGACGACCTTGCGCACTTTATGAGGAAAAACAGCATAAACCAGGTCCAGCCGGACATGGAATTTGCCGTGCCAGGAATAGGGAAAACAGGCGCAAAACAAAACGAGAAGCAAAAGCCCGGCCACATCTTGCGCCCAGATGAGAGGGGCACTCGCTAAGTAACGGAGGAGCGCATCCGCTGTGATCAATCCCGTAACTGCAGGGACCGTCACCACGGATGCGCCCACAAACAAAGCTCTTGCACCCCGCTCAATTCGACTCAGCCCTTTGGTTTGCGGATTTGTGTGATCGCTCAAATCGAGGCTCCTCGTCAGAAATTGATGATGCCGGCCATCGGCTTCTCAAGCAGAGTCCCTGTGATTTGCTCGTAAGTCTTGCCTCTGTACTTCAGCGCCAGGGCCTCCATATCTTTGACAAAAGCCTTGGCCGCCAACCCCTTGGCTTCGTTGTCGCTGATCCAAGCGTCGACAACAGGCTTTACCGCGGCGCGCCACTTGGCAACCTCTTGCGGTGGCAGGGGGATGGATTTGATCCCCATTTCTTGCATGGTCACGCGGCCTTTTTGGGCTTCTAAGTCATAGTAGAGCTCGATTTGCGCCTGACTCGAGAGCTGGTACCAGTGATAGAAGATTTGTTTTAAATCGGCAGGCAGCTTGTCGAAGGCAGCTTTGTTGACGGCGAATTCGGTGGCGTTGGTCCAGGAATTGGCAACGGTGCGGAACTTCGAAAGTTCCGCAAAGCGAAAGGCCACTGCACCCGCGTCATGGAACGGCACCACGTCGATCACTCCGCGCTGATAAGCGGCATAAAGCTCGGATACCTGAACGATGGTAGGCACGGCGCCGAGTGCCTTGCCGAATTCCGCACCCAGGCCCGCGCTGGTGAACATCTTCTTGCCTTTAAGGTCTTCAAGCGTTTGGATCGGCTTATCGCGAGTAAGAAGCTGTTGCGGGGGCGTGGTATGAATGCACCCAAGATAGACTCCCTTGGATTCATATTCTTGCTTCAAATACTTTGGATAAAGCTCTGCAGCGGCATAAGAACTTTCCTTCACGTCTTCGAAAATAAATGGGATTTGAAGGCCGAGGTGGAGCATAAATCCTCCAGGATTGAATGTTACATAACAAGCGCCAAAGTCCGCAACGCCGCTGGATATCGCCTCGAAAGCTCCTCGCTGGGCATTGGAAAGGGTATTGCCCCAAAACCGTCGCACCACCAGCTTGCCGTTGGTATCCTGCTCAAGCCGATCGAAGGTCCGATTCCTTAACTTCGCCATCACGTGGGTCGGTGCCAGGAAATCCGAGTATTTTAGGGTTATCGGGGGACCGTCATAAGTGACTCGCGGATAATTTGCTTTCGCCTCGCCGTCGAGCCACTTCTCAATCAGCGGTTTGTCGGCTGCTACGGCAGCATTGAAAGCCGGAAGCCCGATAACCAGGGCGGCGGCCATGACAATGGCCAACCCGTGAATGCCGAACCTGCCCTTGAAGTTGACCTGCTTTTTCGTAGATGTGATCATGGAAATCCTCCTTTCTATTTTTCCCAATCCCCGTCCTTGAGGCTCCAGTTGGGGACAACATTCTTGCACACAATCACCTCTTGATCCTCATAGTTTTCGCCCTCATGTTCCGTGTTCGCGGGGATCAGAAATACATCCCCGGGCCCCACCTCCCTTTCCTCGTCCCCGATGCGGACCCTGCCCCTTCCCTTGATGATGGAGACGATTTGCTCGTTGGGATGGGTGTGGGGTTTGGGTTTTCCACCTGCGGGGTAGGTAAAGATCCCCATCAGGATCTTTTCCCCCTGCACAAAGGGTCCTCGCGCCGGTGAATATCTCGGAGTAATCAAATCGGCTTCCAATTCCTTCCACTTATAAAAGGGCATCTCTTGTTCTCCTTTCCTATTGATTTGTGCCAAGTGTTGCTACCATGAGCGCAAATTGGTTTACATGGAGGCCGTCATTGCGAGGCGCGAAGCGCCGTGGCAATCTCACAGTGTGTCTAATGCAGCGATTGCCCCTCGGCCGTGAGCTCGGGGCCGAACGGCTTCGCTCCCTTCAGTCGCTCGCAATAACCATTGGAGAGACTGTTCGCATGTAAACAATATTATCCTCCTCTTAGTAACATTTCAGGCCACTACCTTCTTGTGTTTCCTGATTTCAAACGCCAGAGCCATTGTGCTGGAGGAATGAGCATCAGGAGTGCAGCGACAAATAATAGGGCGGCCGAGATCGGTTTGTGGACAAAGATGCGAAGGTCGGCTCCGGAAACTTGAAGCGACTGGATGAAAGACAATTCAAGCTTGCCCCCCAGGATGATGGCCAGCGCTAAAGGCGCCATGGGGAACCCGCCCTTGCGCAAGAAATATCCCAATACCCCGAAGACCAACATCGCTCCTATGTCAAAGACGGCGTTGTTCAGGCTGTAGGCCCCGATGATACAAACAATGACAATGACGGCCGCCAGGTAATGGTAAGGAACCCTCAAGAGACGCACCCAGAAGCCGACAAGGGGGAGATTGAGTCCCAAAAGCACCAGGTTTCCGATATACATGGAGGCAATGACTCCCCAGAAAAGCTGAGGGTGTTCCTGCAGAAGCAAGGGCCCCGGCTGAATACCGTGGATCATCAGGGCGACAAAGATCATCGCAATGGAGGCATTCCCTGGGATTCCGAGGGTCAAAAGCGGAATAAATGAGGACGTGGAAGCGGCGTTGTTGGCGGATTCAGGGGCCGCGACCGCCTCGATGGCTCCCTTGCCAAAGTCCTCCGGGTGTTTTGAAACCCTTTTTTCAAGAGCATATGCCACAAAGGAGCTGATCACAGCCCCGCCGCCCGGAAGTACCCCGATGAAAAACCCGAGGAAAGATCCTCTCAAGATCGCAGCCCAGCATCGCCCCCAATCCGCAAGGGTGGGCAGGAGCCCTTTCAAGGAGGTCTTGAAAATATCTCTGACTTCGGGAGACTCGAGGTTGATCAAGACCTCTGCAATCCCGAAAACACCCATTCCCACGATGACGATATTGATGCCGTCCATCAGCCGTGATATCCCGAAGGTGAATCGCGGTTCTCCGAAGACCGGGTCGATCCCCACCATGGCCAATAGAAGTCCCAGACCCGCCATGAGAAGCCCCTTCAACGTTGACCCCTCCGACAGGTAAACCGCCATCATCAGACCTAGAACGACAAGGGATGTATACTCCGCAGGACCGAATTTGAGGGCAAAGTCGGCTAGCGTAGGGGCTATAATGGACAGTCCGAATACAGCGAGGGTGCCGGCAATAAAGGATCCCATGGCCGAAATGCCCAGGGCCCGACCGGCCCTACCTTGGCGCGCCATCTTGTACCCGTCTAAACAGGTTACCACCGAGGCTGCCTCACCCGGAATGTTCAGGAGAATCGACGTGGTCGACCCTCCGTACATGGCGCCATAAAAAATCCCGGCCAGCAGGATGATCGCAGAAGTCGGATCCATCTTGTACGTGGCAGGCAGCAATAAGGCGATGGTGGTCGGCGTTCCCAAACCCGGTAAAACCCCAATCGCCGTTCCGATCACAGCGCCTGTGAACGCATAAAAAAGGTTCCATGGACTCAGGGTGACGCTGAAACCCATCATGAGGTTTCCAAGGAAATCCATTCCCGCCTCTCCAACACCCCTAACCGAGAAGCTTCAGCAGCCCTGGGGGGAGCTCGATACCCAGAAGGTGGGCAAAAAGGAAATAGGTTACAACTGAGAGGCCGACACTTACTGAACCGAGCACTTGCCACGATTTTACTCCCAGGATCCACAAGACAAGAAATCCAAGGGGGATAGTGGCCAGCACATAGCCCAAGGGATCAAGAATCAGCACATACACCCCTGTTCCTGCAACCAGGGCAGCGGGGCGGCGAACCTCGCCGAAGGGTTCAGGTCTCTTGCCGATGCCTAACCACGCGCGGATCGTGAGCACAAGGGACAACCCGATGAGGATGGCACCTCCAAGGAAGGGGAAAAAGCCGGGCTGAGGGTTGGTAGGTGTTCCTATGGTGAGCCTGATCGATTCGATCATCACTCCCAACCCGGCGAGAAGGAACAAAATACCTCCTGCGAAGTCCCCCAAATTGGGTCGCCTGTTCTTCACGAGCCACCTTGTGATCTATTTTTTGAAAAGCCGGCCGAGATCCTTGTAGGTTTGATACTCATTTAGCCAGTACTTGCCGAACTCTTTTGTGCCCATAAAATCAAATTCGTCGCTGAACTTTTGCATCATGGCGATTGCCTCTTGGGTCTCAGTCATCTTCTTGAAAGCTGCGGCAAGCGCATCCACGACAGGACCGGGTGTGCCTTTGGGGGCCAGTACGCCTTGCCAAACCACACCAATGGTTGTATCGAAGCCCTCTTCCAACATGGTCGGCACATCCGGGAGAGCCGAGAGGCGCTTGAAGCCCGAAATTGCCAGCGCGCGTAACTTGCCCGCTTTGATATGAGGAAGCGTCTGAGTGGGTGCCAGGGCACTGACCATGATATGCCCACCCAATATTCCCGTTAAGGCCTCACCGCCCCCCGTATAGGTAACCACCTTGGTCTCAATGCCGTATTGGTATTGAATCTGCTTCCACAGGAAGTCGGTCACAGACCAAGCCCCTGTGGTGCCGAAAGTCAATTGCCCGGGATTGGCTTTAGCCCACGCGATCATCTCCTTGAAGGTTTTGAAAGGCGCGTCAGGCTGGCCGACAAAGATACCGCTGCCGATATTGATTGCGCAAACGGGAGCGAAATCGTCCGGGCCTTTTGATCGGTTCTCCATGGCGGGAAGGATGGTATTGCAGTTTGTGTGGCCAAACAACAACGTATAGCCGTCGGGCTTTGCGCGCGCCACCATTTCAGAACCGATCGCTCCCCCGCCGCCCGGCTTAACCTGGATGACAACGGGCTGGCCAAGGAATTCCGTCGCTGTGCCTGTTATTCCCCTGGCGATAATGTCGCTGCTCCCGCCGGCGCCGAAAGGGATCACCATCTCGATGGGCTTGGCAGGGAATTTCTGGGCTTCCACGACCGTACCACTGAAAACCCCTAAGACCATCCATAAAGCCAGAATTAAACCGGTTCTCATCTCACGCAAATTTCGTCTCATCTCCGTCCTCCTTTATAGGGCATCATTAAAAACGCTTAACAGCTTCCGCGAAATCGAAAATTGATCCAAGCAGCTCTTCCAGAGCCCCAAGGGATTGAAAAGCGCCGCGGCATGCTCTCAAAGAATATCGTCAAAAAGGAACTCCTGAATGAAAGGCCGGGAAGGGTATCCTTTTAGTAAACCCTAAGGAGAAAAAAACACCCCTCAGGTGCGCCACCTCTTCACGCCTTTTTTCTGCCCTTCCGGGCGACCGGTTCAGCCAGATGGCTGGGCTCGAAACGCTTGTAAGAGTACATCACGGCCAAGAGTTTAGCTTTCTTTTCCCCTATGCTTCTGCCGCCGTGGGGGATTGCTGAATCAAAATAAACGCTGTCGCCTTCATGCAGGACATATTTCCTGTTGCCGTAAGTGAATTCATGGCTTCCTTCTATTGCAAACAAAAACTCTTCCCCTTCATGAGAAAATAGAACCGGTTCATCGAACCCGGACTCGATTAGAAAGGGTTCCATGTTTTTGCCGATTCTTTTATGGGCGAGCGCCTCGTAGTGATGCCCCCTGAGCCTGTTGCCCAGAATCCTTTCCCGTCCATTCTTGCGAACGATGCAGATGGTTTCCGGTTCCGAGTCCTGTACCTTTGAATCAGGGGTATCAGGAGATAGGATATCCTTGTAAAGGCTGGCGTTGAGGGCGTTGGATATCTTGCTCAGGGTAGAGAAGGGTGGAGCTTTATCGGCCTTTTCGATCCTCGATATATATCCCTTGGTCAGACCGGTGAGTTCGGCCAACCTGCGCATGGACATATTCCTCGCTTTGCGCAGCTTCATGATGTTCTGACAAATCCGTTTCTCATCCATGCTTGAACACCCCGGCCTGGTTAGGGGATATGTTGGAGGGTAGGATGGTCTGTTGAGAAGTATACTATTGGTAAACCCCTGTCAAGAAAAAATTTCGTTCCCTTTGCTGGTCGATTAGATACGTTTGTGCTAGATAGAGGGAAAAAATCATTTCCTTGTACCGGTCAACGCGAGGAGGGAGGTGCAATGAAGCTCCCCGCAGCAAGCTGCGGGGTATCCTGGCGAAGGCGAATGAAAGCCATGGTCATGAAGGCGTGGATTTTGAGCCATGGAGAGTCAGCGTGGATGAACTGAACCGCACCGGGCGCCGCTGCGCGACCCGGCAGGAAATCCGGGAATCTTTGGAACTGGTGCGCAGGAAAATGGTCAAGCCGGCCGTGACGAATCTTGTCCCTCTCGGGATGCCAACAACGTCCAGAGGTCGATCGATGACATGGCTCTTCGTGCATGAACGACGGTCCTGGCGACGGAATAGCTTTCCTTGGCATTGTCTTTTTCGGCAGCGACCGTGGTCTCTCCGAGGTGAGCCCGATCATGAGCCTTCACAAAGCCATCCACTTCAGGGGTTTCTTTTTCTGGATAACCGGGAGGTTTAGTGAATGGTCCAGCCTCCATCGACCATCAGGATGTGGCCGACGACCATGTCCGACAGGGAACTGCAGAGGAACAGGGTCGGACCTATGAAGTCCTCCGGCTGGGCCCACCGTCCGATGGGGAGCATCTGGCCGGTTGCCCATTCCTTGTAGCCGGGCCTTTGCAAGAGTTCACGCCGTGTGGGGGTCTCGGTAATGCACGGGGCCACGGCATTGACGTTGACGCCTTTTGCAGCCCACTCGTACGCCAATGCTCGCGTGAGGTGATGAACCCCCGCCTTGGCCGCAGCATAGACCGACCGGCCTTTGAACGTGACCTGGCCGAAGGTGGATCCTATGTTGACGATTTTTCCCGATCCCTGCTCGACCATGATGCGAGCCGCGGCCTGGGACGTAAAAAAGATCGCTTTGAGGCAGGTATCCACCGTTTGGTCCCATTCTTCCTCGGTGACCTGCAAGGCCTCCACCGTGGCCGTCCATGCCGCGTTGTTGATGAGAATGTCGATTCTTCCAAAGGCTTTATGAACGTCGTTGACCATGCTTCGAATCTGAAGGACATTCTGAAGGTCGGTGGGAAGCGCCAGGGCCTTACGCCCCTTCGCCTCGATTTCGACGGCGACCTCATCCAGGGCCGCCCTGCTGCGGCTCACCAGGGCGACATGGGCGCCTGCTTCGGCCAAAGCATTGGCCAGGGTCCGGCCGATTCCCTGAGAAGCGCCGGTGACGATGGCAACCTTATCCTGGAGGCCGAAGCAACTGTATTCCGTGAGCATGTCGATTCTTACCTTTCCCTCATGAAATCTGCTGTCGCAAATTTCATATAACGCCCCTTCGGGGCTTTTTCTCCTGCATCAGTCTTGATGCATTTGTAAAAAGTCCCACACCGTCATTGCGAGGCGCGAAGCGCCGTGGCAATCTGTCGAATATCCGCCCAAATGCGAGATTGCTTCGCTTCGCTCGCAATGACCAAGTCAGCGTTTTCGGACTTTTTACGAGCTAATCAACTTTTAAGAGCGTCACTGGGCCGCGCAAAACCGAGCGACTGGCCTGCCCTGCGTGTGGCGCTTCGCAGGGCAGGCCGTGCTTCGCTGCGACCCTATCGCATGGCTTCTTCCATGTGTTCCACCATGGTGAACACCACAGGTCCATCGCCGCTAACCAGAACGTTTTCCTCCAGCCGGCAGGTTTGAGGCAGTCCCGGATGCCCCGCGAAGGTTTCTACCGCGAAGTACATGTTCTCCTTGATTTCCGCCGGATAGTCGAGGGAATAGGCCCGGGAGATCCACATGCCCTCATACAACGTGATGCCGATGCTGTGGGCAAACTGCTGAAGGGTCACGGTTCCGTACTTGTCGTCGTCGTATTTCGGAAAAGCAGCCGCTACATCAGCCGTCGTGTTGCCCGGCCGGAGCTTCTCAATGCCTGCGTACATAGAATCGTAGACCTCGCGATAAAGATCGATCTCCTTTTGCGTCATCTTGCTGGCGACTTTGAAGCAGCGGACGAAATCGACGAAGTATCCGGAAGGGCCGACCGCATTGATATCCACAATCACAAGGTCCCCTTGGCGGATCATTTTGTCGGTGGCCCAGCGGCGGTAGGGGCTGGTGTTGCCTCCGGAGGCGACGATGATGTCATAAATGATCTCGCAGCCCTGGTTCAGCATGAACTCATGGACCTTGGCCTCGATTTCACGCTCCCGGACTCCGGGTTTCAGCCATTCGTATTTGATTTTCCACATGGCCGCATCGCCAATGGAAGAGGCCTGTTTCAGGAGTTCGATTTCGTCCCGGGTCTTGACCACCCGGGCCGCGGACATGGCCGGCCAGCCGTTCACAATATTGACTTTGCGTTCCTGAAAAGCCTGCAGGGAGGACATGTCGAGGTTGTCGATCCCGATGCGCTCATTTCGCACGCCGTGCGCATCCAGGACCTCTACGACGCTGTCGACCATTTTTCCCGCCATGTGGGGGACGGCGCCTTCGGCCCACTGCCAGGTCATGGCAGGGCGGACGCGGCCCTCCATCCAGGGCATATCCATCTTGGCGCAGACCATGTCCGATCCGGCCGTTTCGAAGAGCATCGGCTCGCCGCCGTTGGGCAGCACGGCATATCGGATGTTGATGTTGTACTTCCAGTTCCCCTGGTAGGATCCTGTGACATAGCGGATGTTGGCGCCGGCAAAGAGCACCAGGGCGCCCAGGTCAAATTTGTTCATCTGCTCCCGTGCTTTTTCGAGGCGCTCCTTGCGCAACCGGTCGAAGTCGACGCGGTACTGCCAATCAGCCCCGGTTTGGCTGTAGAGACGGCGCGGGTCCCATTCGTGCGGTTTACCGATAAATTCTGTGTCGAGTTTGTATCCCATGTTGTCCTCCTTGATGTGAATTAATGGGTTGGTGAGACGGATAGCGAAGCAACGTATTCGATTCCCTCAGATTAGAGAATTGAATGTTCGGGCAGAATCGATCCTCACGGGAGATCACAAGGGGTTTCCGCCCCGAACGTAAAGATGAAGCGATCCAGGGGGGAAGAAGGGCTACCTTGCTTCGATCCTGCCGTTGGGGATGATACCCATCACCCTAGCTAACCGATGAAAGCGGGGATGTCAAGGATATTTCAGCAAGGACGAAACTGCTCGTGTTTGTTCAAACTGGCACAGGAAGGCGTTAATATTCTTTAATTACATGAGATTATTGCTATTCTGGGCATACAAACCGAAGCATGCAAGAACAAGAAATGTCCATTATTTGCTTGAAGCGGAAGTTGTTCATTATCAAAGAACTTCATTGACAGATGATGCCGATTCAAGTAGGCATAGAAGATGGCGGGTTCTAAGACAGCGATGGAAACCAAGGCACTGGTCAGTCTCAAAAATGTTTTTGTGCGACTGAGAGAGAATATCTTTCTGAAAGATATCTCTTGGGAGATCGGTCACGATGAGCAATGGGCGATTCTTGGGCCGAATGGGTCGGGCAAGTCGACCTTGGTGAAAGCCTTGTTCGGGGGTGTTCCTGTGATCGGGGGAAGCGTGATTTATCACTTCTCCCCTTCGGAGGAAGTCCCTGAAACCGACCATTCAGGGATTGCCTACGTGTCGTCTGACGCACACCGGGATCTGATTCAGCGAAGCATGCTGGAAGACAGCTTCCGGGACTTCAGCGGCCGGGTGACCGAGTTCACATCCGTCAAATCCGTATTGCTGGAAGGGATCGAAGGGCGTGAAATCGGCCCCAGAGCTTTCGAACTCGCCAAGCGCATGGGAATTGAACACCTCCTGGAGCGGCCCGTGGATTCCATTTCCATTGGGGAGTCCCGGAAACTCCTCATTGCGAAGGCACTCTTAAAGGAACCGAAACTGCTCATTCTGGATAAACCCTTCGACGGGCTGGATCAAAACTCCGCGAAATCCTTTGAGCGCATCCTCAAGGACCTCATAGAGGACGGGGCTCGCCTTGTGCTTATTACCAACCGGGTTGAAGAAATTTTGGAACCCATCACCCACGTGTTACTTATGAAAGAAGGAAAGATTGTTGCTTCAGGGAAAAAATCGGAAATCCTTGCCCGGCCGGTTGAAGCGCAACTGGGTTCCGAGACTCAGGACTTCGAGATTGACGAAGGCCTTTATGAAGAGATCAAAGAAGAGGGAAAACGCCTTCATGCCGAAATGGGAACAGGGTTTTCCTCTATCCCCGAAACCCTGGTTCAAATGAAGAATGTGGCCGTAAAGTACGACGGCGTTGTGGTGCTTGACCATCTCGACTGGACGGTCAGAAACGGCCAGAGTTGGGCCATTTTCGGCCCCAATGGCGCGGGCAAATCAACGATATTGAAACTGATCCTCGGCGAGAACCAGCAGGCGTACGCGAACGACATCTGGATTTGGGGCCGGAAGAAAGGGGCCGACTTGTCTGTTTGGGATATCCGGAAGCACATTGGGTATGTTTCAGCAGACCTTCAGGCAAAGTATCGAGCGGAAACCACGGTGTTCGACGTCGTATGCTCGGGATTTCATGATTCCGTGGGTTTGTATCGACGCTGCAGCGACTTGGAAAAAAAGGTCGCGGGTTTGTGGCTCAGGCTTTTGGGCCTTGATGCGCTTGCCGGTAGGAGATTCAATGAACTGTCCTTTGGGCAGAGGCAGCTCCTTCTCATCGCAAGGGCCATGGTCAAGAATCCCTTGCTGCTCATCCTGGACGAACCCTGTGACGGACTTGACGCGAATAACCGGGCCAAGCTTTTGAAAATCGTTGATTGGATGGCAGGCAAGATAGGGGTCACCGTGCTTTTTACCACCCACTGCAGGGAGGAGATTCCGCGATGCATTCAGAACACTTTGATCCTGGAGAAGGGCAAGGTGAAAAGTGTTTGGGGAAGAGCGAAGCACTAACAAATTTTCACTCAAAGTGAAAAAGTTCATTTCAATTGGGATTTCTTTGGGTTTTGGGCAGGTTCATGGAGATTTTTCCCTGAAAAGAGGATTGAGTCATGTCGAAGACGTTGATGGATCTGGGAAAAAAGATACGGCAAGAGCGTTTGAACCGGCAGATGACTTTGGAACGGTTCTCGGAGATGACCGGTCTTTCCAAAAGCTTTCTGAGCCAGATCGAGCGGGGCATTACAGAGCCCTCTATCACATCGCTCAAAAAGATCGCCAAGCAGTTCGGATTCAGTGTGGTGAACCTTTTTCAAAACGGTGACGTACCCAATTCGGGCTGGACCTATCATCAGGCCGTTCAAAAGGGGCCCGAAGCGAAAAACGCTTACGTGGAAAAGGCCGAGGTGGTTCGCGCGGACAGGCGCAAGAGGTTCGGCCTGCCCGGCTCTACCGTGATGTATGACCTGATGACGCCGGACATGAACCGGCAAATCGAAGTGATGTACATGCGCGTCAAGAAAGGGGATCATTCCGGCGATGAACCCATCGTCGATCCACCTGGAGAAAAGGTGGGATTGGTTCTGAAAGGGAGCATAGAGTTCACGGTCGGGGGTGAGTCCTATTTGCTAAACGAAGGCGACAGTCTCTACTATCCGGCCCATGTTCCCCATTCATGGCGCGCCGTGGAAGGGAATACGATAGAGGTCATTCATATCCTGACCCCGCCTTCCTTTTAAAACCAGCGTCAAGCTCAAATCCCATGACCTTAAGCGAGTGCTCACCGAGGAGGAATTCAAGGAAGTGGCGCAAAAAGTGAGGGCATAGCAATAGTGTGGAAGGCAAAAGTAACCTGTCATTGCGAGCCCTTCGACAGGCTCAGGATACACTCCGCGAAGCCGTTCGGCCCCGAGCTCACGGCCGAGGGGCAATCTCGTAATTAGATGGATTTCGATGATATTGCCACGCTTGCCCGCCTCTGGAGGGGCGCTTCGCGCCTCGCAATGACGGGATAGGGCTTTTCACCGCTGAAATCCCCCCTGCCCCCTTTTAGTAAAGGGGGGAAACCTATCGCCACCTTATTAACCCTCCCCCTTTATTAAAGGGGGATCGAGGGGGATTTTCATTCGCGGGGGGTGGCTAATTATTCGGCCATGAGCGTTTGCGAATTCATCCGTTACTTGTCCAGGGTCCGGGACGCTTTGATGAATCACCGGAAGGATCCGTGTCGAAAGCAGAGATCAGAGAGAGCCGAACCGGAGGAAAAAAATGATCGAAGAATCTGTGAAGGAAGAACTCAGAAGGATCGTGGGTGAAGGGGGCTTTGCCGACCACAGGGAAGCCCTTGCCAGCTATTCCTACGACGCCTTCACGTTCGAAGGAGAGCCTGAAGTGGTGCTTTTCCCGCAAACGACGGACGATGTCTCGCGGATCATGACCGTGGCTTCAAGGGAAAAGATTCCGGTGACGGCCCGGGGCGCAGGAACCAACCTTACCGGCGGGTCGGTGCCCACCCGGGGAGGGATCGTCCTCGTGTTCACCAAGATGAACAAGATTCTGGAGATCGACAAGGAGAACCGTGTCGCCGTCGTTCAGCCCGGCGTGGTGAACATGGATTTCCAGAAGGCGCTTGTCAAATACAATCTCTTTTTCCCGCCTGATCCCGCGAGCATGGCCATATCGACCATGGGGGGAAACGTGGCGGAAAACGCGGGCGGACCGCGGGCTGTGAAATACGGGGTCATGAAGGACTATCTTTTGGGGCTCGAGGTGGTCCTCGCGTCAGGGAAAGTCATGATGACCGGCAGCAAGACCATGAAAAACGTGACAGGGTACAACTTGACCCAGCTTTTTTGCGGTTCGGAGGGAACCCTGGGCCTGATCACGAAGATCATCGTCAAGCTGCTCCCTGTGCCCGGGACGAGAAGAACCGTGCAGGTTGCCTACCGTCGCCTCGAAGACGCAGGCACGACTGCATCCAGGATATTCGGCATGGGCATTCTCCCCGTTGCCTTTGAGCTCTTGGACAATGTTTTCATCAACATCATCGAAGACTATTCCCACCTCGGTCTTCCCAAGGAAGCGGAGGCCCTGATCCTCATCGAGGTGGACGGCCCTGAGGCGGCTGTAGAGGCCCAGGTGGAACAGATCGAGGCGGCCTGCAAGGCGCTGGGGGCCATGGAGATCAAGGTGGCCAGGACCTTTCAGGAAAACGATGAAATCTGGAAGGCCCGCCGTTCGGCCTATGGGGCCGAAGCCCAGTTGAGACCCACGGCGATTGCCGAGGACTGCACGGTCCCTGTTGCAAAGCTGGTTGCCATGTTTCGGGAGGTCGAGAAAATCGCCAAAAAGCACAGCCTGCTCATTCCCGTGGTGGCCCATGCCGGAGATGGAAATCTCCACCCTCAGATTTTGACGGACATTCGCAATAAAGAGGAGATGAAGAGGGTCGAGAAGGCGATCGAAGAAATCTCTGAGAAAGCCCTTGAGTTGGGGGGCACGTTGACCGGCGAGCACGGCATTGGAATTGCCAAGAGAGAGATCCTTTGGCATGAAATCGGTGAGGTGGGCATGGAGGTGACAAAGGCGATCAAGAAGGCGCTCGACCCGGACAACCTTCTCAACCCGGACAAAGTCGTTCAGATGAATTCTTAGCGGAGGATTTCTCATGGTAAGTTCCGATGATTTGGAGGCCCTGGCCAATCAGTGCGTGAAGTGCGGGCTTTGTCTCCCCTGGTGCCCGGTTTACCAGAAAGCGCTGATGGAAGAGGCAAGCCCGCGGGGAAGAGTCCAGCTCGCGAAACGATTCCTCCATCCTAAGCCGGGGGAGAAGATACACCCGTCGAAGGAGTTGGCAAAGGCCTTTTACACATGCACGGTTTGCGAGGCGTGTTCGTGTTTTTGCCCTTCCCAGATCAAGCCCAGTGCAGTCATTCAGGAGGGAAGGGAAAAACTCCTGGCCGCAGGTGCAGCCCCCGAACCCGTTAAAGCCATCCGGGAGAATATCCTGCACACAGCCAATGTCTACGCAGGAAAGAAGGAGGATCGAACCTCGGTTTATCCGGCGCACTTGAAAGAGAAAATAAAGGAAGGCCGGAAGTCGAAGAAAGCGGATACGCTTGTTTTCTTGGGATGTGTGGCCAGCTACCTGGACATGAAAATCGTTCCGAGCCTCATCAAGATCATGGATGCCGCGGGGATGGACTACGGCCTTCTCGCATCCGAAGAAATCTGCTGCGGGTTGCCCCTCTATGTGATGGGAGACAAGGAGACGTTCGGCCGGAATGCTTCTGAAGTCATGGCCATGATCAGGGAAAGCGGGGCAAAGGAAGTGGTAACTCCCTGCGCCGGTTGCTACAAATCATTCCGAAAACTCTATCCTGACGTGGTCGAGATGGATGTGAAGGTCTCCCATTCCGTCCACCTCATTCACAGACTCCTGAAAGAAAAGTCCCTTCATTTGAAGGGAGGACCGGGTGAAAAGATCACCTACCATGATCCATGTGACCTCGGCCGGAGTTTTCAGATCTTCGAAGAACCCCGGGAGATTCTCAAGGCCGTGGCGGGCGATAACCTGGTCGAGATGGAAAAAAACCGTCTGATGGCAAGATGCTGTGGAGGGGGAGGCAGCGTCGTCGCCCTCGGTCCTGAACTCGCCGCGGACATGGCCGTGTTCAGAGTCCGGGATGCGGCGGATGTGGAGGCTCGGATCATCGTGTCGGGTTGCTCCACGTGCAAAGACAACCTGAGAAAGGGCGTCAAGGCCATTCCAAAAGATGAAAGGCCCAAGATGAAGATCATGGATATCACGGAGATCGTTGCGAATGCCGTCGAATGAGGCATCAGTGTAAATCCGGCGTCATGTAAACAAATCGAGGAGGACCAGGATGGGAACAGAAGAGAGATTTCTTGTCACCGTTTTTCTCCGCCATGACCAGTCCAAGACCTTGGATGAGATCATGGATCACTGCAAGAAAACAGGATTTTACCGGGATTTTCCGCCCGAAGGGTGTGAGCTGGTCTCCTGGGTCGTGGCCATGTCCTATGGGTTCATCATCCAGTTGCTCGTCAAGCCCGAAGGATTGCGGAGCCTGAACCGCTTCATGGAGCAGAAGGCGTGGGGAGCTTTCCGTTACGAAGCCCATCCTGCCTATGACTTCAGACCCATCGCCGAAAAGCTCAAAAAGGATCACACGTAGAGCTGCAGGGAGCAGGGAGCGTAGAGCGGAGAGTGAAGAAGGGGTTCAGTTTCTGCTCTTGGCTCCCTGCTCCGTGCTCCCTGCTTTCCTGAGGTACTTCCGCGCGAGAAGGGCGGCTCCCCTCATGGACGACTCCTCCTGGTGGCGATAGACTCCGTCCCTCATCCATCGCTGTTTCGCCCGGATGAAGGCGGGACTGACCGCCCCTCCCGTGACATAGATCTCCTTTGCCAGGGGAACTTCCATGCTGATTTCCTTCAGGTGCTCCCTCTGATACCGGCAAAGTCTCTTTACCAGAGCCGCAAGAAGCTCTTCACGGCCGGTTTCCGCGGTCAACCCTGTGAACGCCGCTTTCAGGGGCTCCAAAGAATACCGGGATCCCATCAGATAAGGAACATAGGTCACCCCGCTTTCTCTTTCAATCCATGCCTCGATCGCTCGGGGAACGAATTGCCGGTGAAACTCAACTGCCGGCATCTCGCTGCAAAACAGAGTCCTGAACCACTCCAGGGCGGCGCCCCCTGCGTTCATGACATACAGGGTGAGCCACCGTTCCGGGATCACATGGGTTCTCACGTTGTACTCCCGGGAAGGAATGCACCTGGGGAGGCATACCAGGGTGATTTCACAAGTCCCGTTGACATTGAGGATATCTCCAGGATGCTCGATCCCAACGGAATAGGCGGCTAAAACCGCATCGTTCCCGCCGATGACGACGGCGGGCTCTTTCTTGAGACCCAGTTCACGTGCGACCTTGGGGATAACGCGGCCGGCGCTTTCGTGGGAGGGGATGACTCGAGGAAGCCTGTCCGTGGACAGACCGAAAGCCGATGCAATGTCGGCATTCCACTGAAGGTTGTTTTCGCCTGTGTTGTAGAGGGCCGACAGGGATGCGGAGGAGGGATCTATGGCGAAACCGCGGGTGAGCCAGGCCGCCATGAAGGTGTTGCAGTGACCGAAGACATGGGTTTTTTCGAACAGGTCGGGATGATTCTCCTTGATCCAGAGGATGCTCGCAAGGGAGCAGCCTCCTGCGACGGGCATATTCCCGGTGACCTGCATGAGCGTCTTCAGGCCGACGGTCCTGATGATATGCTGTGCCTGCATCCGGGATCTTTGATCCAGCATGAGAATGGCGGGATAGAGGGCCTTGCCGTCGCGGTCCATGGCCGTCAGGCCTGGGGTGGTTCCTGAAAAACCGATCACCTCCACATCGGCCGTGCGGTGAGCCATGCGACGGCAACCTTCGATGAAGGCGTCCTGCCATTGGGCCGGATCGATATCGCTGAAAAGACCGTCATGGTAAGTATGAACGGCATAGGTTTTCGCAAAAGAGTCAAGCTCGATCAAGGAGTTTTCCTTCTCCTCGAAAACGGCCATCTTGATCCCTGTTGTTCCGACATCCACTCCCAGAATCGTCATGGCATGATCACCTGCAAATAATCAGTCGTTTTCAGTGCGCCTTATGAACCCTGGTCCTCAGGGCCGGGTCAGAGACGATCGCTGAGCCGTGAAACTGAGAAGGCTCCAATTTCGAAGCACGAAATTCGAAATCCGAAACAATGCACAATGACAAAAACTGCAATGATCCAAACAACAGCAAATCTGATATCCCGAATCCGATTTTGATTTTGTCATTAGGACATTTGTTATTCGAATTTGCTTCGTATTTCGATATTCGGATTTCGGATTTTGGCGGGGGGCTACCCTTGCAAATCATGCCCTCTGCGCTTAGACCAAAGCCGGGCCCTCTGGACCCGGATCTTTGCTGGTTCAGTGTTCAGCGGTCAGGAAGGAGGGCTCTGAGGCCTCAGGTGTTTCTTCTGAACACCGAACACTCGATGCGGCACACTGCCAATTCTGTGGATCGACAAAATGCAACTTCTCGAGATCGCGCACTCTGTGCCATGCTGCAGAATCGTCACCTGGTCAGGATCAGGGGATCAAGAACGATCATGTGCTTTTCCCAATCCGTGCCGAGCGTGTCATTGAAGAATTCACCCAGCCTTTCGGACAAGCGCTGCCAGGTTTCCTTTCTCTCCAATGAAAGCATTTCCTCGAGAAAGGGGACCAGGGTTGCCATTTTTTCCTTCGGGAAAAAGGCGCTTGCGCCCAGGTCGATGGATTTCTTCAGCGATTGCAGGGAAAAGGCATGGGCCGTGAGCATCACGGCAGGAATATTTTTTTCAGCACAGGCCTTGAGCAACTCGAACCCGTTTACGCCCATGATGTCCAGAATCGCGAGGTCAGGCCTGTGATCTTCAAGATAGGCGCGGGCCTCTTCATAGATCGCCTTTCCGGTGAATTCGCACATGGTCAGCGAATCTCGGAGGGTTTCCAGGACATCGGGTTCATCATCCACGGCAAGAACCCGTTTTCCCTTCAAGGGGCTGGCATTCTCCATCATCGTCACCTCCTACATGAAATCTGCCGTTGCAGATTTTATTCAGAGTTCCTTTTCCGGACCGGGCGGAGCGTAGACGACCACGTAGGTAAAATCCCCGGAAGGGTCGGCCCAGACATAATGCATGGCTCCGGGGGGCACAAAAGCGATGGTGTTCGGGCCCATGGGGTACTTTGTTCCGTCGATGGACACGCCTCCGGTTCCCGAAAGCCCGAAAAGACAGTGCTCTTCATTGTGCTTGTGGCCCAGCCCGGTGAAATCACAGTTCAGGTTTGCCTTCATGGTGTTGATGAGAAATGAAAACTTCGTGGCGCCGCAGGTCTCCCCGTCAACGAGGATCCTGGCAATAACCGCGCCGTTGTGAGCCAGCTTCTCCTTCACGTCCTTGACCGAAAAAACCAATTTCCTGTCCATCCATCCATCCTTTCTTTGTAGTGGGTTTTCCCAAGGGGAGCATGACAAAGTTTACACGGAAAGAACTCGTCAACGGTCATTGCGAGCGACTGAAAGGAGCGAAGCAATCCGACTTGCGAAGCAAGTCGTCCTGAGGCCGCCGCAGGCGGATCGGAGGATCTCCCCGCAGTAAGACAAGATCCCTCGCTTTGCTCGGGACAGTGCTCTGCACTGGATTGCTTCGTCGCTACCGCTCCTCGCAATGACAGCCTTCTTGTAAACCATTTTGTGCCCTGCCTAATCATTCCTAAGAAACTCGATGGTTCATCCATCTAAAATCCCCTCTGTCTCCCCTTTACAAAGGGGAGGACTTCCAGCGGCTTTCCCCCTTTGGAAAAGGGGGACTGAGGGGGATTTGAGTTTCTTACATGAACGCCCCTGCACCGAAGCGCCGGGGTACGAATGCTGATCATGCCTTTCCCAACAGGTTTTCACGGTCAGCCACCCTGAGATGGGCTTCCAGGGATCGAAGGACAATGGGAATCAGGGCCGTCGGAGGCAGATTCATGGCCTGAAGAACCCGCGAGCCCAAAGCCGTCAAATCCGCCTCGGGCGACTCGGCCTTTACCCGGCGGACCTTGTCGTGCAATTCCTGGAAGTGGAGCAAGCCTTGGTCGATGTTCGAATACACGTGCTCCCCGTATCGCGCCTCGTCCCAGGACGCGAGCAACGTCTTGAGACCCTTCCACGCCTTGAGTTTCCGTATGGAGTCGATGGAGGTGAGCACGTCGTCGTAAATGGGGACAGCCCCTCGCATCGGGATAGCATCCGCGGAAAACAACACGCCGCCGGGCTCGAGGACCAGGGAAATGGATCCCCTGGAGTGGCCCGGCGTGTGAATAACCTTCAGCAAAAGGTCCTCCCCCAAGTCCAACGTGTCGCCGTCCTTGAGATCACGGTCCACTTTCAGAGGACCCTCCACCAGGGAATACAAGTTCACAATGGGCCTTTCCCGGTATTGGAGATCCACGTCCTCGATCCATGGTTTGTCCAAGGCGTGGGCCGCTACCTGACAGCGGGTTTCTTTTTGCACCGTCCGACCTCCCCCCATATGATCCGGGTGAGCGTGGGTCAGGACGAGCAGGTCGATGTCGCGGGGATCCCGCCCCGTTTGTCGCACGTAATCGGAGATGACAGCGTAAGAAGAGGAGACACCGGAGTCTACAAGGCAGATTTTTCGGCCATAGATGAGATAAGCATAGACAAAACGATCCAGCGTTTTTCCCGGGGCCACGGCAAGTTTAAAAGGTATCTTGACGGCGTGAACCTGTTTCGCAACTTCCATGGCTGCCTCCAGATAATCGTGCCTTTATTGAAAAGTCATCTTTTGATCCCGGCCAGCTCCTCGTAAATGCGCATCACGACGGTGGCGTCCTGATCATCCCATCCTCGATGGTGAGCGCTCAGAAGCATCTGTTGATAAAGGCCGGCCATGGGACAGGTAACCCCGAACGCCTTTGCAGCTTCCAGGGCAAGGCCGAGGTCTTTGACGCCGATCCACAGGGCGCCCCTGGGATTGAAGTTGCCTGCCAGCATGTCCTTTCCTCGGGTCTTGATGAGATCGCTTCCGGCTGCTCCTGAAACAAGGACGTCGTAGAGGACCTCAGGATCGAGCCCCGCTTTGAGCCCGAGGGTGAGACCCTCCACGGCCGATGCCTGGTTGAGAAAAAGGACGAGGTTCACCGTGAGCTTGAGCATGGCCGCATCTCCGTGCTTGCCCACATAGACGGTCTTCTTCCCCACCTTGTCGAGAACCGGTTTAATCTGATCGAAGATCTCTTTCTCCCCCCCGGCCATGAAAACCATGTTTCCTTCCCTCGCCTGGGTTGCTGCACCGGAGATGGGCACATCCATCCAGTGGATTCCCTTTGCGAGCAGTTTCTCACCCATCGCCTTGGTCTTGTGGGGAGGCACGGTCGTGCAATCGATGATGATTTGCCCGGCATGTGCGGCTTCGAGAACACCCTCCTTGCCCTCGACGACCTCTTGAACAATATCCCAATTGGGGAGGCTCAGAAGGATCATGTCCACCCCTGCGGCTGCGTCCTTCGGGGAGTTCGCAGGCTTGAGACCCTGGGGGACAAGGGCGCCAAATCGCTCTTCTCTGGTGTCATAGCCCTTCAGGTCGTATCCGGCCTTGAGCAGAAAACCCGCGATGGGCGTGCCCATCTCACCCAGGCCGATGACTCCGATGCTCTTGATTGACATAGGAGACCTCCTACAAAACGCTCAAACGAGCAAATTCTGCTCACCTGTATCGGGAGTAGATTTATTTCCCTTGAAAGTCTGTGTCAAGGACAAAGAGACACCTTGATCCCTTGGGGGATGCGTGCTATCCCTTTTTCAAGAAAAGCAGATGGGACTGGGGCCGCAATATGAAAAAGATTGTGAGAACCGTTTGTCAGGCATGCCACTGCGAATGCGGTGTGCTCGTGCACGTCGAGGGCGGCAGGGTGACCAAAGTCAGGGGAGACCCGGATCACCCCATGAATCGCGGGTTCACCTGTATCAAAGGCAGAGCCCAACCTCAGCTTCTCTATCACCCCGACCGTCTGACCCACCCTGTGAGGCGAGCGGGAGAAAGGGGAAGCGGAAAGTGGGAGAGGATTTCGTGGGACACGGCGCTTGAAGAGATCGCTTCAAAGCTCACGGATCTGAAGGACCGATACGGGCCCGAATCCTTTTCAGCCATTCACGGCACCGGCCCGAGACCGACCCATTACAGCACGCCCCTTTTGGCCTACGCACTCGGCAGCCCGAATGTGATCAGCACGGATTTTCACATTTGCTTTGTCCCGTCGGTTGTGGGCTGGCACTGGACCATGGGCCACTGTGCGGGCATAGAAAACGGTCCCGACTACCTCAACGCAAACTGCATCATGGTCGTGGGCGGCAATCCCCTGGCCTCCCATCCACCCAGGGGTGTGGACATTCTTGAGGCAAGGAGGAAGCGACAGGCTAGGCTGATCGTCGTAGACCCCTATCGCACCGCTCTGGCGGAAAAAGCGGATCTTTGGCTGCGCATAAGGCCGGGGACCGATGTGGCCCTCGCTCTGGGTATGATGAAGACGATCATTGATGAAGAGCTGTATGACCGAGGTTTTGTTTCCCAGTGGTGTCATGGCTTTGAGGAACTGAAAGCAAGGGTGAAGCACTACGCCCCGGAGAAGGTCGAGGAAATTACCTGGATACCGGCGGATCAAATCCGCCGGGCCGCAAGGATTTATGCGACAACAAAGCCCGCAGCGATGCACCACCGGGTGGCCATCGAGCACAACATCAACTCCACCCAGACCGCACGGGCTTTGGCCATCCTGGTCGCCCTCACAGGGAACATCGACGTTCCCGGCGGAAATGTTTTTCCCGTGCCTGTTCCGGGCTGTGTCACGTTCGGAGAAATCTCGGGTGAGAGCAGGCGGTTCAGGCCCGAGCAGAGGGTGGAAGCAAAGAGACTGGGGGCCAAGGAATATCCCCTCATCTCAGGGCCGGAAGCGGTCATCCCCTTTGTGGCGGCGCCTGTGGCCCACGAGACGCTGGTCACGGGAAATCCCTATCCTCTCAAGTCCATGTTTTCTGCGGGAGGAAACCCGGTGATCAACATGCAAAATGTGAAGAGCGTCAGGGCCGCGCTCGAGAACAATCTGGAACTGCTTGTCGTTGCCGACTTCTTCCCGACCCCGACGGCGGAAATTGCCGACTATGTCCTGCCTGTGGCCACCTGGCTGGAAAGAGACGACCTGTGCAGTGCCCTTTACCCTCATTATGTTTCGGCCCGTCAGAAAGTGATCGATCCTATCGGTGAATCATGGCACGACATGAAGATCTCCATCGAACTCGTGAAGCGGATACCCTGGGCGAACCGGAGCTTTGTTCCGTGGAACACGGTGGAGGAGTTCAACGAATCTTTGGTGAAAGACACGGGGTTCACCTTTGAGGAACTCAAAGGAGTGAGTCACGCAGCCGTTCCTATGACCTACAAGAAATACGAAAGACAAGGCTTCAACACTCCCACGGGCAAGGTGGAACTTTTTTCCACCGCGTTTGAAAGGCATGGATACGATCCCCTTCCTTTTTACAGGGAGCCGCCCGAGAGCCCGGTCAGCACGCCTTCCCTTTTGACGTCCTATCCCTATATCCTGTGCACGGGAAACCGGCACGTGGAGTACTTCCACTCTGAAGGCCGCCAGATTCCTGCTTTGCGCAAGAGAGTTCCTGACCCGCTTGTCGAGGTTCACCCCGAAACGGCCGAGGCGGAGAAACTCGAACAAGGGGACTGGGTCTGGATCGAAACGCCTCAAATCAAAGGCGAGCGGGTGAAGTTCAAAGTCAAGATCACGGACCGGGTGCATCCGAAGATCATCCACGCGAGACACGGATGGTGGTTCCCGGAAAAGCCGGGGCCGGAGCACGGGTGCTTCGAGTCCAATGTCAACGTGGTTCTGAACGACGATCCCCCGAGAGAAGCGATATGCGCTTCGGTCCGAACAAGAGGCACGCTCTGCAAAATCTACAAATACCTAAACTGATCGGTTCCAGGTTCAGGGTTCAGAGTTGAAAGGTTACAACCACTTAAAACCGTTCATGATACTGCCCGGGCTATAGAATATCTCGTATAACCCAATGGGTTGAACTGCCGTATAGTCACAAAAAGAAAGTTTTCATTTGCTACATGGTGGTTGAGGTTTTTCAACCCAGAACTTTGAACCCTGAACCGCTCAACCTGGGAAATAGTTGGCCTATGTGAGTGCACAAACGAGCATGATCCCCTTGTCCTTGACATTGGGATCTTGCCTTCCTATCATGCCTCGCACGGATCATTCCCCTCTAAGCAAGGGGATTGGCCGGGTTCAAAGGAAAGGAGGGGAGTCCATGAATATTCCCAAGACCATGAAAGCCGTTGTTCTCATGGGGCCGAACAGCCTGGAGATCAAGGAGGTGGACACGCCGGCGCCCGGACCGCAGGATGTTCTGATCAGGGTTCAGGCCACGGCCGTGTGCGGGAGTGATGTGAGTCTCATCGCCAAGCCCTGGGAAGCGCAGCCGACCTACGGACTGTTCATCATAGGCCATGAGTACGCAGGAACCGTGGCTGCCGTGGGAGAGACGGTGGACGAATTCCAGGTGGGGGACAGGGTGGCGGTCGAAGCCAGTTACGGGTGCGGCCGCTGCAGAAACTGCAGGCTTGGGAATTACACGGCCTGCCTGAACTACGGGAATCGCCGCAGAGGACACCGGGCCAACGGATTCACGACCGACGGCGGTTTTGCGCAGTACGCGGTCAACCATATCAATACGGTTCACAAGATACCCGACTCCGTCAGTTTCGATGAAGCCGCTCTCATCACCAACCTGGGATGCATCCTGTACGGATTCCAGACCACAGGCGGATATGTCGTAGGCGACAGCGTGGCCGTCATCGGGCCGGGACCCTTGGGGCTCGTGTCTGTGGGCGTGGCCCGCGCGCTCTGCGCAGGGAAGATCTTTCTCGTGGGAACCCGGGACAGCCGGTTGCAGATGGGAAAAACCATGGGCGCCGATCGGCTCATCAATGTGAACAACGAGGACCCGGTGGAGGTGGTTCGAAGGGAGACGCAGGGTTTGGGGGCCGATCTGGTCATCGAATCTTCCGGGGCGGTTACAGGGCCGCATACGGCGGTGGAGATGTGCAAGCGCATGGGCAAGGTGCTCCTGGTAGGCTACCCTGAGGAGCCTGCCCCGGTCAATTTCTCGCTCATGGGAATGCGAAACATCCACATCTTCTCGGTCCGCGGGGAAGGGTGGGCCAATTGCGGCCGGGGGGTGTCGCTCCTTTCCCAGGGTCGGATCTCCCTGAAGCCCCTGGCGACCCATGCATTTCCCCTGGCTCAAATCGAGGAGGCCTTCAAGACCTTTAAGGAAAGGATTGGAGGCGCCATCAAGGTGATCGTCCATCCCAATGCATGAGATTTCGTCAGAGACTTCGTGACCATCCATGAGCTCGAGGAGGAAGGCATGAAATACATCAGAAAACTGGAAGACGGCAGAATCGAACCCATGAAGGACCTGATGGCCTCTGAAAGGCAATTTGCTTTGCGAAGAATCCTCGTGGACGGAGAGAACGGGGGCGCCGGAAATCTTACCTTCGGCTATGCCGTGTTTGATCCCAAGACCTCTTTTCACAAGAAACACTTCCATCCTCACGCCGAGGAAGTCTTCTACCTTTTGTCAGGCAAAGGGATCGGAGGGGTCGGGGATGGCGCCGAGGAAGTGGAAATCGTACAGGGGGACACGATCTGGGTCCCGAAGGGGGCGGTGCACTGGCTATATAATCCTTTTGACGAGCCCTGTGAAATCCTTTTCATCTACGCAGCTCCTTCCCTTGAGGCCGCAGGCTATGAAGTCATCGAGTGAGTGAAACAAGAGAAAGTCTGTGACCATGATCCAAAACCGTTCGGTCATTACCGGGCCGACCTTTATTTCCCTGGGGCTTATGGGAGCCTTCTTTGCCTGCTGGGGGACCACCTTGCCGGCCCTTCGCGAGCTTCTCGGCCTGAATATCGAAGAGGCGGCGATGCTCACCGCCTATGGGCAGGCGAGCCACGCCGTCACCTGCCTGGTGGGCGGGATCCTCTCCGACCTGTTCCGCCGAGACAGGCTGCTTCTGTTCGGCTGCGTTTTTCTGGGTTCAGGCGTCACCCTGATCGGTTCCCTCACGTCTTTTCCTGCCAACGTTCTTCTTGTCCTGTGGATGGGTGTGGGAAGCGGGTTGATTCTGAGCTGCTCAAACGCCCTGCTGGTGGGTCTGTATCCCACGCAAAAGGGCCCCATCATGAACTTTCACCACGGTGTGTTCGGGGTGGGCTCCTTCCTGAGCCCCCTGATCATGGGGCAGCTCCTTGCCCACAACCATCGCTGGCCTTACGGGTACGACGGTTTGGGGATCATCCTTTTTGCCGTCGCGGCATTTTTCGTTTTCACCAAAGTGCCGACCCAGCGTGCTCAGGGCCTCCGGAGATTCTACGGAGATCTGCGAGGGCTTTTTCTGAGCCTTCGGTTCATCCATCTGGTGATGATGGGGTTTCTGGCCGTGGGCACCCAGTTCGCCCTCATGTTTCTTTCAGTAACCTTTCTCGTCGACGTGAAAGGGTTGAGCATTTTCAACGCGAGCGTGGTGCTTTCTCTGTTTTTCATATGCCTGCTGGTGGGCCGTGCAGTCTGCGGGTGGTTGTCCGGCCGGGTGTTGAACTCGAAAATTATCCTTCTCCTGTTATATGCTCAGGTTGCAAGCATCTTTGTGGTGTGGCGAGGGAGTGCATGGATTTCAGCCGCGGCGCTGGTGGCGGCGGGACTTGCCTGTTCGGCGATCTTTCCGTCCTTACTCGCGCTCACAGGGACCCTGTTTTCCGAAGTGGCCGGCACGTCTCTCGGTGTCCTGGCGACCATGAACAGCCTGGGCGGCATGTGTATCATAGGACTTTCCGGACTTCTTTCGCAAAGGCTCGGATTGGGGCTCGGCTTTGGGGCTATGGCAGGTTCCTCTCTTGCGGCCCTGCTGCTTTTTGTCTCCAGTTACAGAAAACTTGTGAAGGAAGAAAAGGCCCGGTCATGAGCCAGGATACAAAACTACATGACCGGGACAAATGCCCCTTACAAGTCTATCCGACACCTCGGATCTAGCCCCATTCGCCCTTCGATACCTCAGGGCGAACGGGGGATGTCCCCTGTAAGTGGTTGGTTTTCCGTTCGTGGTGAGGTATCGAACCATGAACGGATAAGCGATTTCGCTCATGCGCATCGAGTCATTGGACAGCCTGCCGGGACGGATTTCCGGCATTCCCCAAAAGTCATCGTCATGATGGCAGCAAGAACTCAGGATCCCTAGTGCCCGGTCATCAGATTTTCGAGAAGAGGGAGGTTGGCCCGACCCGGCCTGAGCCTTCCGTGCTGGATCTCCTTGGTGAGAAGAGTCACACCCTCGTTCAAAGGGGTCGGAATACGCGCTTCTTTTCCCTTTGCCACGATGAGGCCGTTGAGATAGTCCACTTCACTGTACCGTCCTTTCAAGTGGTCCTGCAGAACTGAGTTGCGGGCTTTTTTTCCTATGTGGGCAATGAGGGTCATGAGGTTTTTCTTGAGCACCTCGTCCTCTGATCCCATGAATTCTTCCGCACTCAATCCGTAAATGGCTTCGATGACGTAGCCCAGGGCTGAACCGACCCGGGTCGCTTCCCTTCCAAGCCGGATGCACAGCTCGAACAACAGCGGAATCTCCGTGGCTTCCCATTCATATACGCCGAGGATCCCGATGGGCGCCTGAAGCATCACGTTGGCGATGAGCTTGGTCCATTTTGCTCCCCATATGTTCGTGGTGACGGAGGTCTTCCCCACGTGACTCAAGAGGTCCGCCAGCTCTTTCACTCGCGGGGTAACCCGGCCGTGAAGTTCCCCGAGTCCGAACCAGGTGCCTTTGCGGGTCGTGTTGCGCTGGACGATCCCTGGTTCAAAGATCTCCGCGGAAAGTTCCACCACACAGCCTACATCCCTGGTATGGCCGATGATTGGGGCGATCCACTCATCGTTGAGGCTGTTCTGGAGGGAGACGAGAACCCCGTCCGGTTTGAGATAAGGCTTGATGAACTCCGTCATCCAGCGGCTGTCGTAGGATTTGGCCGTGAGAAGCACGATGTCGAAGGGCTGATCCAGGGAGCACACCTCGCACAGATGGAGGGCCCTCACCGGAACATGGAGTTCTTCATCCGGCATGGTGATGCGTATTCCATGGGCCTTGATGGTTTCGATGTGGGCAGGCCACTGGTCGATCATCCACGCGTCGTATCCCGCCCTGGTGAGATCGGCGCCGACGCTGCTTCCTATGGCACCCGTGCCGAGCACGGCTATCTTCTTGTCCATATCTTTCTTCTCCTCCTTACTTCATGAGCATTCTTACTCCCACCATGAGAAACAGGATTCCTCCGAGGCGATACAAGTCAAAAGGGTGCTTGGGGACACCGAGAAAGCCGATTTGATCGATCACCAGGGCGGCGATCATCTGACCCGTGATGACGGCGCTGATCGTGACCGAAGCGCCGACCCGGGTGACGGTGAACAGCATGCTGGTGACAAGCACCGCACCCAGCAGTCCACCGAACCACAGATAGGGCGGAGCCTGGATCAGGTTTAGAATGGCGCCTTTTCCCGCGATCAAAGACACGATGAAGAGCGACAGGGCGCCTACGGCAAATGAAATACAAGAACTTTCAAAAACCCCGGTAAACTTGCTGAGGGCGGCATTCATCGGCGCTTGGAAGGCGTTGCTCATTCCGGCCGCCAGAGCGAGGACTACATAAGGCAGCTTTTCCATCACCCTTTTCTCCTTTCGCGGGAATTGATTCGTGGATCGATGGACTGACAGGATAGGGTGGTTATAAGCAAAAGCCTGAAAAGGAGCAAATGTTTTTTATCGTAATTCCCTTCTATGCTTCAGGGGTGTCATTCTCATGGATCTTCACAAATGTGCAAAAGGCCTCGCAGGCTTGACATCAAGAGGTGCTCCCCCCTATGATAGCAGTCTCGAAATATCAAGAGGAGGGAAAATGACGGATAAACCTCGGATCGGCTGGATCGGTTTGGGCAAGATGGGGATGCCCATGTCCCAGAACCTCGTGAAGGCCGGCTACGGCCTGGTCGGCTATGACATTGACAAGGATTTAGCGGAACGGATGAAGGAACTTGGCGCCGCGTTTGCAGATTCGGCTCAGGGCGTGGCTGAAAAGTGCGATGTGGTCTTCTCCATGATTCCTGACGACCGCGTCCTGGAGGAGGTCTTTCTAGTCCCCCGAGGGGTGCTGCAGGGGGCGAGGCAGGGAACCGTGCTGATCGATATGAGCACGGTTTCACCGGACGTTTCCTCCCGCGTTGGGGAGCAGGTGGACAAGGCGGGTCTCTCGTATCTGAGGGCCCCGGTTTCGGGAAGCACGGACGCAGCCAAGGCAGCCTCCCTGACGATCCTGGTGTCCGGGCCAAGGGAGGCGTACGAACGGTGCAGGCCGGTCTTCGAATGCATGGGGAAGAAGATCTTTTATGTAGGAGGGAAAGACGAAGCCCGCTACCTCAAGCTCCTCATCAACATGATGGTGGGTATCACATCGGCTATGACGGCCGAAGCCCTGGCCTTCGGCAAGAAGGGGGGACTCCAGTGGGAGCAGATGGTCGACATGATCAACGGCAGCGTGGTGGCCTCGCCGCTCATCGGATTCAAGGTGCAGCTCCTCAAGGACCGGCAATATCCTCCTATGTTCACCGTGTCCCAGATGAGCAAGGACTTCGACCTGGCCCTGAATGCGGGCAGATCCCTGGATGTTCCTATGCCCCTCACCGCTTTGGTGCGACAGCTTTACGGGATGATGAAAGCGCAAGGAAAAGGTGAATTGGACTACTTCGGACTCGCCGCCCTCTTGGAGGACATGGCAGGCATGAAGTGAATCATGACGATCAAGGAGGTGCAGTGATGACAACAGGCGAATGTCGGCTTCCCTTCGAAGACACCGGTGTGGGAAGATTGAAAGAGAGGATTTTCAATCTGAGCGATGGGGACGTTGACGCTTTAATCAAGGATTACGAAATTCCCTCCCCGGGTGAACTCGAAAAGCCGGGCTCTTACCTCCAGAACACGGTCCGAAAAAAGCTCGTAGAGAACCGGCGTTTGAACGACATCGTCATCGTTCCCGTGGGTTCCACGGAAAACCACGGCATGCACACGGTGAGCGGCTTTGACACGCTCCTCGTCACCAGGATCGCCGAAGCCGTGCGCAGGAAGCAGCAGAAGGCGGGAAAGGCGCCCGTCAATCTTGCGTGGCCTGTCAACTACGGGGTTCATCCTCCGTGGCATCAGGGCATGTACGGTACGGTCATGGTGAGCGATGATGCCTTTGAACAAACCATCATGCACGGCATGTACGGCTTGTGGAACGACGGGTTTCGAAAACAGATCTGGGTCAACAACCACGCCCAGCAAAACGAAATTGAAAAGGCCGTGAAGCGATTCATGAACACGTATCAGCTCCCGGGGTTCTATCTTGCCCTTGAGTGGCACCGGGCCGTTCGCGAGTTTTTCGAAACCGAGGAGCACGGTGGAAAACTCGAAGACCGGTTTATCCACGCCGATGAAGCCGAGACTTCGCTCGGCCTTGAGTTGTTTCCCGAGATGGTGGAGATGGTGCATGCCCAGGAGACGGGTCCCATGGCCGGCTACAGGTACCTGCCCGACGGGCATTTTGACAAGTCCGTGGAGGACCTGCTGAGGCCCAACACCTATAAATCCCGGGCCGGGGATATTCCCCTGGAACTCGTTGCTACGCCCGAAGGCGTGGTGGGCAAGGCGAGCAAGGGCGCGGCGGGCAAGACGATCCGGGCGGTGCTGGCCATTTGTGAATATTTGGACCTTCTATGTGACGACATTCTCAAGACGTGGCCCGCGGGCGTGGTGCCGGATCCGGAGAGCACGACGTTTCGGACGAACAAGGAGATGGAACCCTATCTCAAGGAGCCCGGCAGCAAAGGGTGGAAGTCGGTTTACTGCCTGCCAAGAATCGGACCCTACTGAGGCTTATCCATGGGGCAGAGAGAATTCCTTGATCGAGCCGGAGAAATCGATCGGCTGAGAATGATTGCCGCAAGAATCCGGAAGCTGGCTCTTGAAAACATCACGAAGACAAGAGCCGGGCATCCGGGCGGTTCTCTTTCCGTAGCAGACATCCTGACTGCTCTTTATTTCGGACGAACCTGCGACCCTGAATCGGGTTTGTGGGAAAATCTGCTGCGCTATGATCCGGCAGACCCGCTCCGGCCGGATCGTGACCGCCTGATTCTCAGCAAGGGCCATGCCGCGCCCGCCCTTTACGCCGCCCTGGCCCTGGCAGGGTTTTTCGAGGAAGACCTTCTCAAGATCTACCGCAAGATCGACTCGCCTCTCGAGGGTCATCCGGCCATGTACCGTGTGTACGAAGAAAATGGTCGAGTCGTGGAGCACGGCACCAAAGGAGTGGATTTCAGCACCGGATCTCTGGGTCACGGGTTGTCGGCCGGTGCGGGCATGGCTTTGCATGCCAAGGTGTACGGCTACGATTACCTCGTGTACGTGATCCTGGGAGACGGGGACATGCAGGAGGGGATGACGTGGGAAGCTTGCCTGACCATCCCCAACAAGACATTGAACAACCTCTGCGCCATCATCGACCGCAACCGTCTCCAGGTGGACGGCAACACGGACGCCATCAATTCCCTGGATCCCTTGCGCGAAAAGCTGGAAGCCTTCAACTGGGAGGTGAGAGAGATCGACGGCCACGATTTCTATGGCCTTGTCGATACCCTCGAGACTTTCAAGAGGAGCCGGCTTGAAAACCACAGGCCTCTCATGGTGATCGCCGACACCATCAAGGGCAAAGGGGCCTCGGAGATCGAGGGTGTCTGCAAGTACCACGCAGTTCCTCTGACGGATGAGGAGTATGAACGGGCCGAGGCGGAGTGCCTTGCTGTCATTGAACAAAGTGAACGAAACATGGCCTGCCGCTCCTGTGGAGATGTGCGGGTCAAGCCGCAGGCAAAGTCTTCTCACCGGGAAAAAGAACAGGATTTTCAGGAGATCGTCCGGCACAACCCTGTTAAGAAGTATCGCGAGCCAACGGCGACGAGGATCGGCTACGGGAACAGCCTGGCTCGTCTCGGAGCCTATGAAAAGATTTTTGTCCTGAATGCGGACCTCATGGGCGCCTGCGGAAACACGGACTTTTGTGAGAGCTATCCTGAGAACGCGGCCGACCCTTCACAGAGGCGATCCATCAACGTCGGCGTTCAGGAAGCCAACATGATGACCATGGCTGCCGCCATGGCCGGTTGCGGAAAGATCCCGGTGGTCAACAGCTTCGGCGTTTTTTCCACGGGCCGCGCCTGGGAGATGGTCAGGCAGGACATTGCGTACCCGAGGCTGAACGTCAAGATTATCGGAAGTCACACGGGAATCGCCCTGGGCGAATACGGAGTGAGCCATCAGGCCATTGCCGATGTGGGAGCCATGCGCATCCTTCCGGGAATCGTCATCATCGAGCCCTCGGACGCCGTGCAGGCCGACATCCTCTTTCAAAGGGCCCTTGAATATGTGGGTCCGGTCTATTTCCGCGTAGGTCGCAATCCCACGCCCATCATCTACGCAGAAAACAATCCATACCATGTGGTCCCTGCCCATGATTTCCAAATCGGGAAGGGATATACGATCAGGGAAGGCGACGACCTGTGCCTTATCTGTTCGGGCCCTGTTTTGGTCGAAGCGCTGAAAGTTGCCCAGGCGGTCAAGGAGCGTGTCATGGTGATCGACATGCCCACCATTCGGCCCCTTGACGAGACCCTGGTGAAAGAGGCGGCTTTGCGAACCAAGAGGATTTGCGCGATTCAGGACCATTTTCAGACTGGGGGTTTGAGCGATGAGGTGATGGGTGTTCTCGTAGCCCATCGCCTCAGTGTGGATTTCGAATCGGTTGCCCTCTCGGGCTTTGCAAAGTCGGGGAGCCCGGCCGACCTCTACGACCGTTTCGGCCTTTCCGCGACAAGGATCATAGAAAAGCTGGGGCTTACACTGAGGTGACAAATGCCCCCCAAACAGGCTGTCGGCCAAGCCCTCACCACTCAGGCGGAACGGTCATTGCGAGGGAGTGTAACGACCGAAGCAATCTCATAATGAGCCGGTTATTCAGGAGATTGCCACGCTTGCCCGCCTCTGGAGGGGCGCTTCGCGCCTCGCAATGACGGTGCGGTCTTTTTTGCGAAGCGATCAAACATTGTCAAAGGAGTCATTTTATGACCATGAAAGTCGGATTCATTGGACTGGGAATCATGGGGCAGCCCATGGCAAGGAATGTGGTCAAGAAAGGCTACCCCTTATCGGTATACAACCGTACGGCGGAGAAGGCGATACCGCTCAAGGAGGAAGGAGCGGTGGTTGCCGCGACGCCGAAAGAGGCGGCCCAGGGCGCGGCCGCGGTAATTCTCATGCTGACAGGCCCCGAAGCGGTCGATGGCGTGATGGATGGGCCTGAAGGTTTGTTGGCAGGTCTTGAGCCGGGAAAAACGGTGATCAATATGAGCACGGTGCCTCCTGCCTACGCCAAAGCACTGAGCAAGAGGCTTGAGGCTCAAGGAGTGGTTGCCATTGACGCACCCGTCTCCGGTTCAAGAAAGCCGGCCGAAGATGGAGCGCTCGTGATTCTTGCCGGGGGTCCGGAAGACAAGGTCAAGGAAATGGAGCCTCTGCTTCTGACCATGGGGAAAAAGATCGTTTACTGCGGGCAGGCCGGTCAGGGCTCGAGCATGAAGATGGCCGTGAATCTTCTCCTGGGTATCATGGCATCCGGGCTCTGTGAAGCGGTGAACCTCGGCCAGAAATGCGGGCTTTCGACGACGACCATGCTGGAGACCATGCTTTCCGGTCCCATGGGATGTGCCCTGTTTGAATTCAAAAAACCCATGCTCATCAGCGGGAACTACTCGGCCCAGTTCCCTCTCAAGCACATGGAAAAAGACTTGAGATTCGTCATTCAAACCGCTGATGAGGCGGGGGCTGCGGTGCCGGGAGGTCATGCGGCCTTCCAGCTTTACAGGCAGGCGCTCGGGCATGGCCTAGCCGAGATGGACTTTGCGGCTGTAAAGAAAGTCTTCGAGGACATGAGTGATCCATCATGAAATTTGCTCACGCAAATTTCATAGAACGCCCCTTAGGGGCTTTTTTCCTGCATTCGTCTTGGTGCGTCCGGAAAAAGTCGAAAAACGCCCTTTTCTGTCATTCCGGCGAAAGCCGGAATCCAGGAATACCAAGGACTTCTGGACCCCGGCTTTTCCACCCTCCGTAGCAGAGCTACTGCGGAGGACGGGCGCCGGGGTGACGACTTCGATGGCTTTTTGCGAATCCATCACTCTTGACATTCCATAAAACTCAGCTATAGTGGTTTTGTCGCTAGGGGTGGCCCACTGAGAGTCCCGCCAAAAGCGGGGCAACCCTTAGAACCTGATCTGGATAATCCCAGCGGAGGGAAGCGACAGGCTTCAAAAAGAATCATCTCTTCTCAGTGCACAGGGGCCGCTCTCCCTCCAGGGGAGCGGTCTTTTTTATGAAATCCGCTGATGCGGATTTCATAGGGGGTGATCCCATGCAAAGCAGTCAAGGCATCAGGCCGGTGGAGCGCGACGAACGCAACCTGACCGGCATGGATTTCCTTCTGCTCTGGGCCGGCGCAGCCGTGTCCCTCGCAGAAATCTGGGCCGGCGGGCTCCTGGTCCCGCTGGGAATCGTGGGCGGGATCGTGGCTGTTCTGATCGGGCACCTCATCGGAAACACGCCCCTGGCCCTGGGAGGAATCATCGGCAGCAGGACCGGTCTCCCAACCATGGTCAGTGTCAGGCCTTCTTTCGGAGTCCGTGGATCTTACTTTGCCACGGTTCTCAACCTGGTTCAACTTGTTGGCTGGACCGGGGTGATGCTCTGGATCGGCGGTCAGGCGGCCCAGGCGGTGTGGCCTTTTCCCGGGGCCGGGTTCCGGGGATGGGTGATTGTGGCGGGCATCGTGACTACGCTGTGGGCCGTTCTCGGACACCGATTCTGGAAATGGCTCCAGAGGATCGCCGTCACGGCGCTTCTCGTGCTCTGCTGCGTGATGACTTACGTGGTCTTCAATCAGTATGGGTGGGACCAGCTCACGAAGCTTGCTTCCAAAGAGTCCATGCCCTTCATGGTCGGGCTGGATCTCGTCATTGCCATGCCGATTTCGTGGCTTCCTCTGGTGTGCGACTATTCCCGTTTCGGCAAAAGCACGACCACCGCTTTCTGGGGCACGTGGATCGGTTATTTCCTGGTGAGCTCCTGGATGTATGTCGTCGGTCTCGGCGCCGCTCTCGCAACCCGGTCCGTCACCCCTGACAGCATGGTGCTGCAGCTCATGGTGAGTGTGGGGCTTGCCCTGCCGGCCGTCATTATCGTGCTCTTTTCGACCTTCACGACCACCTTTCTCGACATCTATTCAACGGCCGTCTCTTCTCTGAACATCTGGCCCGAACTGGGAGAGAGGCGGGGGAGCATCCTGTGCGGCGTCCTTGGAACGGCTCTGGCCCTGGTGTTTCCTGCCACAGCCTACGAGGCTTTTCTTCTTTTCATCGGTTCGGTCTTCTGCCCCCTTTTCGGCGTGGTGCTGACCGACTACTTTTTCTTTCGCAGGAAGAGCTACATCGACCGGCCCTTTCACCGCGAGGATCTCTACTGGTATTCGGCGGGCTTCAATCCATGGGCCTTTGTTTCCTGGGGGGTGGGATTCGGGCTCTATCACATCCTGCAGAGCACGACCTCCATCGGGTCCTCCATCCCCAGCCTTGTGGCTGCCGGGCTGATCTACCTCTTTCTCATGGCTCTGTGGAAGCCGGTGGCGAAGATGAGGCCCGTTTCATCGATTGCCTCTCGCCCGCGACCTTGAGAGAAGATCAATGCTCCAGGGTCAAAGGAGAATTGGATTTCGAGGTGTTTGACGAGGCCCCAACGGAAATGGGCTCCCGGGCGGCGGGCACGGTGGCCCGCCCTACCAAGCCCCTCAAAACCGAGCGCTTCGTAGGGTCGGCCACGCACCGCCGCCGTAGCGGCTATGGCGCGCAGGAGGCCGCGCCGACCAAGAAGACCGCTGGGCCGTTTGCTCCGGCTTGCCCGAGCAGGGGATGTTGCAGGGGACAGGTGAGGGAGACCCTTTTTGTCGTTAGGGTTTTGATTCCGCCGAAGGCGGAAGATATCTGAAATCCGACGGAGTCGGATTTCAGGAAAGGAGCAATTCTTTGAACTCAAGAGACGTCGCACGTGCCGTGATTCTTGTTGCCGTCAGCGTGGCCCTGTCTCCCGTGTTCATACCTGTGGGCATTGCCAAGTGCTTTCCAGCCCAGCACATGGTCAATGTGCTGGCCGCGGTGATGCTCGGTCCGGCCTATGCCGTGGCGATTGCCACTGCAGCAGCCCTTGTCCGCAATATCCTGGGGTTGGGGACCCTGCTGGCCTTTCCCGGCGGCATGATCGGCGCTTTGCTCGCGGGCCTGGCCTACCTGGGGACGAAAAATATCTACCTTGCGGGACTGGGAGAGATTGTCGGAACCGGGTTGCTGGGCGCCCTTGTGAGCGTTTGGATCGTGGCGCCCCTCCTGATGCAAAAGACCATGGCCCTGACTACGTTGATCGTGGCTTTCAGCGTCAGCACGATCGGCGGCACGGTGATCGGTCTGATCGCGCTCCGCCTGCTGCACAAGGCCGGGATCTGGAAACCGTGATCACCCTGTCCGACATCTCCTATCGTTACCCAGGCATGACCGACGGGTGGGTCCTTCAAGGAATCAACCTGACGATCCGGGACGGGGAGTTTGTGCTGATCTGCGGCGGCAGCGGGTCGGGAAAATCGACCCTGGCTTACCTCTTTAACGGCCTCATTCCCCACTTTTTCGGCGGTGATCTCCAGGGCCGTGCGGAAGTGGACGGCGTGGACACGAGGCGGATGAGCGTTGCCCGCCTTGTTCCCAAGGTGGGGCTCGTCCTTCAGAACACGGACGCCCACCTGTTCTGCAGCACTGTGGAGAATGAGATTGCCTTCGGCCTTGAAAGCCTGGGGTTTCCTGCCGCGGAGATAGAAGGCTCGGTCCATCGGATCGCGGAGAGGCTGGGCATTCAGGATCTTCTCGATCGAGCCCCGCAAGGCCTTTCGGGCGGCGAGCGGCGTCTCGTCGCGATCGCCTCGGTTCTCTGCCTGAACCCTTCTCTTCTTCTCCTGGATGAACCCTTCGCTCATCTGGACTGGGAGGGCATGAGACGGGTTCGAAAAGTCCTGACCGATCTTCTCAGGAGCGGCAAGACCCTAGTTGTCATAGAGCAAAGGATTGCCGGTTTGATTCATCACGCTTCCCGCTCCGTCGTCATGGAGCAGGGGAAGATCCTCTATGACGGAACCATGGCCCAGTCCCTCGACGTTATACGGGAACGGCGCCTCCTTCCCAATTATCCTGAAAGGGTGCGGAAGGTTCCGGGGAACGGAGATCCGGTGATCGCGATCCGAAACCTCTCCCATGAACGAGAGGGGCGACAAATCCTTCAGGGCATCTCTATGGAGGTGAAGCAGGGAGAGGCTGTGGCGATCGTGGGCCGGAACGGTTCGGGCAAAACAACGCTCATCCGTCACCTCAACGGTCTGCGTAGGAGCAAGAAGGACGCCGTGTCCGTTATGGGATCCGCTGTCCAGGGCAAGAGCCCTCTTGAAATGGCTTCCCTGGTGGGGGTCTCTTTCCAGAACCCGAACGATCAGTTTTTCAAGAATCACGTGAGAGAAGAACTGGCCGCGGGTTTGAAAGCGCTTGGCAGAGACGAGAGGACTCTTCAGGAGATCTGTGATCTCTTCGGCCTCCAGGAGCTTCTGGATCGTTCGCCATACCGCCTGAGCGAGGGGCAGAAGAGGCGAGTGGCTTTGGCATCCATCGTGGCCATGGATCCGAGGATCCTGGTGATTGATGAACCGACCGTAGGCCAGGACGGCCGGTTTCTCGAAACGATTGCCGGCCTTATCACGTCTCTTCGCGAAAAGGGCTACACTGTGCTGCTTGTCACCCATGATCTCGAATTCGCCATTGCCACGTCCGATCGGTGGGTCGTGCTGCACGAGGGGAGGAAAGTGGGCGACGGCAGGCCCGAGGCGCTTATGGAAGACAAAGAACTGATCCGCATGGGGGCTATTGGAACTGAATCAGGATGCACCTTCAGCGGCGAGGAGGAAGCCCTTGCGCTCCCTTGACCCGAGAACCAAGCTCTTTCTTGGCGCCTCGGCCGTTGCCCTGGTGCTGCTCACCGACAGCTCGGTGCTGCACGGCGTGGAGGCAGGGCTTCTCTTTTTCTCTCTCCGGGGCATGGGGACCATGAGGCCCTGGCTGCGCGGGATGCGGCTCATGGGGCCTATGGTGATCCTGGTCTTTGTGATCACCCTTGTCAGCTTTGATTTGGAAACCGCTCTGCTCCTTTCTCTTCGGCTGTTGAACCTCCTCACCGTGTCCTTCATTTTTTTCAGGACCATGACCCCGGAAGAGGTAGGGGACGGGCTGAGAAAACTGGGAATCCCCTATCAGTTTTCCTTTATCCTTACGACGTCCATGCGCTACGTGCCTCTGATCACGCGGAGGATCCGCCTGATCATGGAGGCCCAGACTGCCAGGGGCATCGACCTGCGCCCTCGCCTCAGGAATGCGGCCAACTTCATGGCCCTCTTGATGCCCCTCCTGGTCCAATCCTTTCTTCTTGCCGAGGAATTGGCCATGGCCATGGAATCGCGAGGGTTCGGCTTGAAAGGCCGATCGTTCAGGAAAACCTATCGGATTACCGCAGGGGAATATGGGCTGATGCTTTTGTCCCTAACTTTTTTGGTTGCTTTTTTGTGGTGGCAGGGGAGTTAAAAGTGTTAATCGTTATCCGTTGTGCGAGAACCGTTCCCAACCCTTTTCCCTCTCCCCGAAGGGGCGGTGTGCCGATCCCTATTTGGTCATTGCGAGCGACCGCAGGGAGCGTGGCAATCTCCGTGAATTCATTCATTTCTGAGATTGCTTCGGTCGTTTCACTCCCTCGCAATGACATGCTGAGACAGCTCCCGATGTGGTGGAGAGGGTAGAGCTTGCCCCGTACTTGATACGGGGGTGAGGGGGCAGACTTCGGAGGGAAATGATGAAACGCATACTGACGATTGCCGGTTCCGATTCCGGCGGAGGCGCAGGCATCCAGGCGGACCTGAAGACGATCACCGTCCTCGGGGGGTATGGAATGAGCGCTATCACGGCGCTCACGGCACAGAACACGCTCGGCGTTCAGGGCGTTCACCCCGTGCCGGTGGATTTTATCAAGTTGCAGATGGAAACGGTCCTCTCCGACATCGGCGCGGATGCCGCCAAGACAGGCATGCTGGCTACACCGGACATCGTCAAGGTTGTGGCCGAGGAACTGAGGCGATTCAAGGTGGAACTGCTGGTCGTGGACCCTGTCATGGTGGCAAAGAGCGGAGACGCTCTACTTTCCGAGGATGCCAGGGAGACTCTCAAAGAAATCCTGCTGCCCCTGGCATACCTGGTTACTCCGAACCTTCCTGAAGCGTCTGCGCTGTGCGGGTTTCCTGTCAAAGATCTAGACGGCATGAAAGAAGCGGCCAAGGTGATCCGGAGCATGGGATCCAGGTATGTCCTGATCAAAGGCGGCCATCTCGAAAAAGAAGCGGTGGACCTGCTCTTTGACGGAGAAGGGTTTGAACGCTACGAGGCGCCCCGTCTCCCGAACAGGAACACCCACGGCACGGGGTGCACCTACTCGGCTGCTCTGGCAACGTTCCTTAGCCAGGGGCTTCCCGTGCATGATGCCGTTGCAGAGGCGAAGCAATTCATTACGAGGGCCATCAGCCAGGGTCTCAACATCGGTTCAGGTCACGGCCCCACCAACCCCTATGCCGAGGTGCTCCTCTACAAGGATAGGGAAAGCGTGCTGCACGCCGTTGAGACGGCCCTGGAAAAGCTCCTGCAAGAACCTTTCGGTGTTCTGATTCCGGAAGTTCGAGCCAACCTGGGCTATGCCTTGCCCGGTGCGGAAAACTATGAGCAGATCGCGGCCGTGCCGGGACGGATCTCGCAAGTCGGAGACAAGGTCATCGCCTGCAGAGGCCCTGCCTTTGGCGCTTCCCGGCACATCGCCCGCGTGATCATGGCGGCCATGACCCATGATCCTGACATGCGCTCGGCCATGAACATCAAGTACTCCCCTGAGATTCTCGATGCCTGCCGGTCTGCAGGTCTTCGGATCGCTTCTTTTGATCGGAGGGCGGAGCCCAGGGAGGTGAAGGAGAGGGAAGGGTCGACCCTTGAATGGGGCACACAGAGCGCTTTGCAGGGTGCGGACGAGTTTCCTGATCTTATCTATGATGAAGGGGAGGTGGGCAAAGAGCCCATGATCCGCGTTCTCGGACACAGTCCCATGGACGTGGTGGACAAGGTCTCTCGCATCGCCAAAGCTTGCGGGAGCCCAAAAGCCTGATGAAAAGAACCTTGCGCCTTGGCCCGGGTCGAAGCATTGTTATTAACCGTCTAGAAATAATATTGACGCTTCGTTTTTGTCGCCATCTCACCTCCCTGTAGGAGCGACCTCCTGGTCGCGATGCTGTCGTCCCGCCGCGGGCGGGGCTCCTACATGAGCGGGGAGGAAATGAATGTCAATAGTATTATGAGACTATTGATATATCGGCTCGGAGTGACGGATATCTTTATCCCTGATCATGAAGCTCATGCAGAAAATTGCCAGGGCCAGGGCGATGACAAAATAGCCTGCTGCCAAAAAGGCCCCGGTCCAATCGACCAGTACTCCTACCACAAAGGGGCTCATGAACCCGCCGATTTCAGAGATGCAGAAAAACAGTCCACCCGCCGATCCCATGTATTTCTGCCCCACTTCCGGGGTTTCCATGAGAAGGAGGGTCAGGAGCGGGACTAGGGTGCAGGAGGTCACCCCATAGAGAATGAGCGCGACGAACATGGGAGGCCCTGTGAGGGTGAAGAACAGCCATATGGACAGGGCGACGGCTGCAGCCATGATTCCTATGGCCGATCCACGCCTGTGTGGCGGAATGATCCGGGGGAGAACCAGCAAGGAAGGGATGCCGGCCAGGAGCGGGGCAGAAGAGGCGTATCCCGCCATGGTGGGGGAAAATCCTTTACTCTCGAAAATTTTCGGGAGCCAGTTCATGAAACCATGGGTAATGGAAAAAGTCAAAAACCCCAAGACCAGGATGACCTGCACGTTGCGCACCTTGACGAGGGCTTTGAAAACCCGCCTCATTCCTATGTCTTTGCGGCCATCCCCGGTTTCAACATCTCTGGCCAAAAACCACCAGACAGCCGCAATGGCAAGGGTCACAAACCCGTAGAGGGCGAAGGTCAGGCGCCAGTTGTGACCCATCAGAGGCATGATGAACCTGTTGGTCGCGGCAAAGGCAAAAGCCCCGCCCAGCCACGGGCCCGTCAAATAAATGCCTACCGCCGTTCCCCGATCCTTTCCTTGAAACCAGAGGGCAATGGTTTTGGGGCTGCCCACGGAGATCAGGGGGCCGCCGATGCCGAAGAGGGCAACAATAGGAAGGAACGTGCCGAACCCTTGGGAAAAATACCGCAGTCCCACCGAAAGTGAAATGACGATGGTGCCGAAAAAAAGGGACCTGCGGATTCCCCACCGGTCAATCAGGAAGCCGGCCATAACGGCCGCGCCGATGTAGGTGAGCTGCCAGGACCCGAGCACGAAGCCCATCTGACTGTAGGACATATTGAGGTCCGCAAGAATAGGGGTAATGAGGGGTGAAAGGGACCGGTAAATGATCCCGAAAGACGCGTAAAGAAGCCACAGCAGGGCGAGCATCACCCAGCGGTAAGGGCTTGTGTGGGGTGGAGAGGCAACCATACTTTTCACGAACACCGGGAAAACGACCCCGGGACGAGACCATGCCTATCCGGGGATGTCGCAGAATGCCCGGACAGGGCAGGGGCGTCAATTTTCACTCAGGTTTCTTGTAGGTATAAAAACCTCTTCCACTCTTGCGGCCGAGCCAACCTGCGGCAATCATTTTTTTCATTAATACGGGCGGAAGAAACTTGGGATCGCCTGTCTCTTCATACACCGAGAGCGCGCCGGCATAGGTCACATCGAGGCCCACCAGATCCTGCAATGCCAACGGCCCCATCGGGTGGCCCAATCCAAGAGTGGCTGCCGCATCGATATCTTCCCTGGTCGCCATCCCCGCCTCCAGCATGCGGATCGCATTCAGGCGAAAAGGGTACTGGAGGTAGTTGACGATAAATCCGGGCGTATCCTTGGCAACGATGACCGTTTTCCCGAGAGACTTGCCGAAGTCTCTGCAAGTCTCCAGCACCTCTTCGCCGGTGGCCACGCTTCTGACAATTTCAAGGAGTTTCATCAGCGGGACCGGATTCATGAAATGTAATCCAATGACCCTCTCCGGCCTCTTGGTCACGGATGCAATGTCGATGATGGACAGGCTGGAGGTGTTGGTTCCAAGAACGGCATGGGGAGGGCAGATTTTATCCAGTTCTTCAAACACCTTTTGCTTGACCTCCATGTTCTCCTGCACGGCTTCCACAACCAGATCGCACGTGCGGAACTCCCGGTAGTCGACGGTGCCCCGGATTTTATTCAAAACGGCGTTTTTCCCCTCGGTCGTCATTTTCCCTTTCTCTACGCCCTTGTTGAGGAAAGACTCGATCGATGAAAGGCCCTTTTTCAGGAGTTGCTCGTTCATCTCCAATACCACGACATCGTATCCTGACTGGGCGCAAACCTGGACAATCCCGGAGCCCATCACTCCGCAACCTACAACTCCCACGTTCTTTATTTCCATGCCTTTTCTCCTTCTGGGCATCATCCTAATGCGGTTTGGGACACGATGAATTCCCCTTGAAATCCCTGTTATCCCCTGCCGGGATGTCTCTCGACAACGGCGCAAATGCCAAGGCCGCCGCCGCCGCAAATGGTTTCCAAGCCGTACCGCGCATTTCTTCTTTTCATCTCGTGCAGCAAGGTGACCAGTCTCATGGCACCGGTGGCTGCTATGGGATGGCCGAGGGAAATCCCTGAACCGTTTACGTTAATCTTCTGATCGAAGTCGGCTTCCCTCATGCCCATCAGCCTGGCATCGGCAAGGGCTTGCACGGCAAAGGCCTCCTGGATTTCAATGAGATCCACATCTTCGATCACGAGCTCGATCTTGTTCAGGGCCTTGTTCACTGCTGCTGGAACCGCAGGATACGTCAAAGTTGGGTCCGAGCCGGCGAGGGCGCATGCCCCAAAATGGGCGATCGGCTCTATGCCCAACCGGGCGGCTTTTGTTTCGGACATCAATACGATGGCCGCCGCACCGTCATTCTCGGTGGACGAGTTCCCTGCCGTGCATATTCCGTCAGGATAAACCGGGGACAATTTACCGAGCTTCTCCAGAGTCGTGTCTCGCCTGGGTGTCTCGTCTTTCTCGAAAAGCAGCGGGGCGCCTTTGGACTGTGGTACCGAAACGGGGACAATCTCCTCCTGGAATTTCCCGGAATCCATGGAGGCAACAGCTCTCTGATGGCTTCGCAGTGCCCATGCATCAGCCTCTTGACGGGTGATCTTTTCTTTCTTTGCCGCAGTTTCAGCCCAGGTCATCATGGAGTTCAGCTCCCCGTACCGATGAACCGGCTGAGACATAACCCTGGCGCGCTGTATCCTGTCGTAGACAGGAATCCCCCACATGGCAAGCGCGCCGTGGCCCTTTGGCATAAACCCCCATTTCTCGTCCCGCTTCCCGCCCAAACCCCATTTTATTTCACCCGGAAAATATAATTCCGCTTGACTCATGCTGTCCATGCCACCTGCAACGATGATCTCTGCATTTCCCGTCTGGATTTTCATCACGCCGAAAAACACGGCATCCAAGCCGGAACAACATCTCCGATCCAGGGTGACCCCGGGCACGGTGTCCGGCCATCCCGCGTCCAGCAACGCCATCCGAGCTCCGTTGGCACATTCCCCGTTTTGATAGGACTGGCCCATGATGACATCATCCACTTGGACAGGATCGAATCCGGCTTTTTTCACCGCCTCGTTCAATACGGTGCCGCCCAATCGGTAAACGGGTACATCCCGTAAGGCACCTCCATAGGCTCCAATCGGTGTTCTGACCGCACTCACAATGACAACGTTCTCCATCACTCAGTCTCCCTTTAAGGTCAAATCTGCAGCGCGATTTTGAAAGCGCTTTCCATGGCCTCCTTGACGCCGGCGGGTTTCGCGGCATCCCCAATCTTAAAAACAGAGGACACTCTTCCCTCCAGGGTGCGGGCGAGTGCATCATCGGGCACCATTCCCATGCTCAAGACCACAGAGTCCGCTTCGAAGAATTCCGTATAGAGGCCGCCCCGAATAACCCTGACCCCGGTTTTGGATATCGATTCGGCCTTCACCCCGGTTTCCAATCGAATTCCGGCCGCGACCAGCCTGTCTATGACCACGAATCGGTTCGCCGGCCCATAGTCGTTCCCGATCCTGGGCAGCATTTCCAGGATGGTTATCTGCTTCCCTTCCCGGGCCAGAAACTCGGCAGTCTCGCATCCGGTCGATCCGCCGCCCACGATCACGACGTTCCGACCCGTTTGCTTTCTCCCTGCCAGTACGTCTATAGCCGTAGCCACGTTAGTGCCCTTTGACCCCGGCAAATCGAGCATCCGAGGTACCGCGCCGGTGGCGATGATGACCACATCGGGTTTTGCTTCTTCTATCTCTTCGACCGTAGGGGCTGCATTCAACTTCACCTGAACCTTCAGCTTTTCCAACTGCGCCGTCAGGTAGCCGATCGTTGTTTTCCATTCCTCTTTGTAGGGAGGAATGACGGCGTACAGGAGCTGGCCCCCCAATTTGTCTTTGGCCTCGAAAAGGGTAACCCGGTGGCCTCTCGACGCGGCCACCCTGGCAGCTTCCATGCCGGCCGGGCCGCCCCCAAGGATAAACACCTTTTTCGTTTTCAGGGCCCTTTGGATGGTATACTCCCTCTCCATGCCCGCTTGAGGGTTCACGGCGCAGGACATGAACCGATCGGAAAAAATGTCGTCATAGCAGCGACAACAGGCGGTACAGAACCTGATTTCATCGATCCGGCCTTCCCGGGCTTTGACCGGCAGGTCCGGATCTGCGATCAGGGGCCTGGCCATGCCGATGAAGTCGGCTTTGCCGGCGGCGAGAATCCGCTCTGCGTCCCGAGGGTCATTGATGCGTACGTTGGTGATGACGGGAATCGTCACCGCCTTTTTGATTCCTTCGGCCACATGGACGAAGGCATTCCGGGGAACACACATTTGAGGCGCAGGCTCCCGCGATTCATGCCATCGGGGATAGATATTCAGTGCATGGACGCCCGCCTTTTCCAGGATGGCCGCGATCTCTTGCCAATAGTCCAGGCCCATACCCCAGGGCACGGGATCCAGCCCGGCAATCCGGCAGATGATGGGAAGGTCTTCGCCCGCCTTCCTCTTTATCTTCACGATGCTCTCGGTCATGAACCGTGTGCGGTTTTCAACGTTTCCCCCATATTGATCCGTTCTCCTGTTCAGGAACGGGTTGGTGAAGCGGTGGAAGAGGTTCCCGCCGAAACACTGGAACTCGATGGCATCAAAGCCGGCTTCCCGTGCCCTCAAGGCGGCCGCGGCTAATGCCTCCTGAATCAGTCCGATTTCTTCCAGGTTAAGCTCCCTGTCCGGGGGCAAATACTCCGCCAGGCTAAAGAGGGGATGGATGCCCTCTCTCGGCAAGACCACGCTTGAAGGCCCCACGCTTTCCGCGGTCCCCTCTGTTCCTTTCTTCGACCAGTAGTTATAGGTAGCCAACTGGGCGGCGGCCCTGCTTCCATGGTCATGGATCGCTTTCACCCATTCCTTCAGCTTCGGGATCCCGCTGTCATCATACAGATTGATTCGACCGGCGCCGGTTTTCCGGCTGGGGTAAATGGTCTGGAGAGCGCCGGTGATGATCAGTCCTACGCCGCCTTTGGCCCGTTGGGCATAGAATCTGGACAGCCGATCGCTTTCCTCAAAGTCGTATCGCGTGGTTACTGCGGTCATGACGATTCGATTGGCGAGGTCCAAGGAACCGATTTTCGCGGGCTGAAACAATTTTTCCAGTTTTATCATTCGCCCCTCCATCTATTTTGCTTCCCATGCATCTTGGAAGGCAGTAGGATCTTTGCGGTCAGTGCAAAAGTCTCTCAAACCCTCAGGGATCGGTTCGCCTTCCGAGATGCCGATTGATATCGCCTTGATGGGAATGGCCGTCCTTGCCGAGAGCCTCGCCCGTCCGACCCGGCAGCCTCCTACGGAGGATGGATCGGTTTGAGGCGGAGCTTCGCTGAGCATCGCTTTTTCGTGGCGGAAGGATAGGACAAGCCGATCTTGCATGTCAATGGAAAACCCGCCGCATACCATGGGCCCCTTTTGGCTGTCGTGCAGCGGAGATTCGAAGAATTGTTTTTGGCAATGTCGAATCAATATGCTAAATCATCTGCAAGGGCTGTCCCGCTTGACGATCCGCCGTTTTGCAAGAACATTTCGGAAATCCAGGCGAGCAACCGGTGACCATGACCAAGATGATTGACGTTCTTGACCGGGAAACGGGCAAAACATGGAAGGAGACGAATCATGACAACAAGTCAACCGGCAGGGAAAACCAAGAGGGTTGCCATCCGGGAGGATCTGTTCACCACACCCCTGGATGATTTGAGTGCGGTTCATCTGAAAGGCACCAAGTGCACGGATTGCGGTGAAGTCTTCATGGGCCGCACCACGGGTTGCGCTCATTGCGGAAGCGAAAACATGGAAGGAGTGGTTCTCAATGATCAAGGTTTCCTTTATACCTACTCCGTCATTGAGTATCCGCCCCCCGGTGACTATAAAGGCCCAAAAGATCCGTTCATTCCCTTTGTGGAAGGCCTGGTGGAATTGCCGGACGGCATTCGAATCGTAGCGCCGGTGCTGGAGTGCGATCCAAAAGATGCTAGGATCAATATGCCCTTGAAGCTGAAGGTGTACGATTTCTTCAAGGATGAAGAAGGCAATGACGTGGTCGCATTTTGTTATGTTCCGGCATAGGATGATTTTGTACAAGGGAGAAAAACCATGAGAAAAGTTGCTATTGTCGGTGTTGGCATTCACCCTTTCGGCCGTTTTGGAGAAAAATCGTATCAACAGATAGGGCAGGAAGCCGTTCGAATGGCGCTCAAGGATGCGAATGTAACCTGGAAAGATATTCAGGTGGCCTATTTGTCCTCGCAGTATCTGCCGTCCACCGCTGCCAGCAGAGTCCTCAAACCGCTGGGGGAGACGGGTATCTCCCTCGTCGACGTGGAAGCCGCCTGCGCAAGCGGAGGCGTTTCGGTGAATATCGCCATGCAGGCCGTCCAGGCCGAAGCCTGCGACCTGGCTCTGGCGGTAGGCGTAGAAAAGATGCCTCGCGGTTTCATGGACCCCATGATGAATTTCGACAAGTGGCAAGTGCAGATGGGACTGAGCACCAATCCCAGTTACTGGGCAATGTCGGCACGCCGTCACATGCACGATTACGGCACCACCGAAATGCATCTCGCGAAAGTGGCCTACAAGAACCACAAGAACAGCGTCGACAATCCTGCTTCGATGTACCGCAAAGCTTTCACCATCGAGGAGATACTGGCCTCCCCGATCGTCTGCTATCCGATCCACCTTCTTGAAATATGCGCCCCCAACGAAGGCGCGGCGGCGATCGTCTTGTGTCCGGCAGACAAAGCGCACAAGTATACGAACAAGCCCGTCTACATCGAGGCCTGCGTCCACGTCGTCGCCGAGTATTCATCTGATTTTCGGGTGCCCATCGAAAGCATGAGCGCAAGGATTGAAAATCCGTCACCGGTAACCCTGGCCAGCCGGAAGGCTTATGAAAAAGCCGGGGCAGGCCCCATGGACATGGATTTGATCGAGTTACAGGATACCGATGCGTTTTGTGAACTTCAAATCTATGAAAACCTCGGCCTGTGCAGGAAAGGCGAATCAGGGAAGCTCATCGATGAGGGGACGACCGATCGAGGCGGAAGGATTCCGGTAAACGTCAGCGGAGGATTGATCTCCAAAGGTGAGCCGGTCGGGGCCTCTCATCTCGGTCAGATCGCGGAAATTGTCTATCATCTGCGGGGGCAGGCGGAAGCGAGGCAGATTGCCGACGCCAAGATCGGAATGGCCCAGGTTCTTGGAGCCAGGGGGAACTGCGCCGTAACGATACTCAAGCGATAATCGCAATTCGAGCCGCGAGGCTTTACGTCGGCGATCGTTCGTGCACGGCAATTCGGAGGAACAGCCATGGCGTTTGTGGAATATCAGAAAAAGGGACCTGTCGTTACGATAACCCTGAACAGACCCGATCGGTTGAATGCTCTTGGGAAAGAAGTGACGGATGAGATTGTAGAGGCCTGCAAAAGGGTCGACAGCGATCAGGAAGCCAGGGTTGCGATTCTCACGGGAACGGGCAGGGCTTTTTGCGCCGGCAATGATGTGCGTGAGATGCATGAGGTGGGAGGGCCTCCCAATCCCGTTCATGCTGCCTATGTTGTCGCCGAGGTGACAAAACCCGTGATTGCGGCAGTCAATGGTTTCGCGCTGGGCGGAGGATGCTGGATAGCCATGGCCTGCGACATTCGGATTGCCGCAAAAAGCGCAACCTTCGGAATGCCGGAAATCAAGGTGGCGATTCCCTTGGGCCCGGAGCGATTTCTTGTCCAGCAAATACCTCTGTGCATCATCAACGAGATGATCTTTCTTGGAGAAAAGATAACAGCCCAGAGGGCCTACGAAGTAGGTTTGATCAACAGGGTCGTGGACGAGAAGGATCTCATGGCTGAAGCTGTCAGGACCGCGGAAAAGATCGCCGACCTGTCGCCTTGGGCCATGCAGATCAATAAGAGAGCGAAAATCAAGGCATCATCCCTCAACGAACGGACTTTCGATGAAGAGCAGCACCGGCGAATCATTGCGCGTCAGGCCGACGACTTCAAAGAAGCGGTTAAAGCGTTTGCAGAAAAAAGAAAACCTGTTTTTAAATAGATGAGAATTGTCCGTCGTATACATAAGGAGTGCGAATTTGGGCGGCCGAATGCTTCAGGGCTACAGGGCTCTTGATCTGACAAGTGGCGAGGCTCAACTGTGCGGGAGGATTTTAGCCGACCTGGGTGTGGAAGTAATCCAGGTGGAGAAGCCCGGCGGCAATGACGACCGCAATCGCGGGCCGTTTTACAAGAACGAAATCCATCCCGAGAAGAGCTTGTGGGGATTCTTTCTGAATGCAAACAAGAAGGGGATAACGCTGAATTTAGAAAGCAGAGACGGGATCGTCTTATTCAAGAGACTGGCCGGAAATGTCGATTTCATCCTGGAATCTTTTCCCCCCGGTCATATGGCTGCGTTGGGGTTGGATTACCAGGCACTGGCGCCCGTCTGCCCCCGGATCATTGTTGTGTCCATGACCCCCTTCGGGCAGGACGGCCCGTACAAGAATTTCAAAGCTTCGGAGTTGATCCTGATGGCCATGGGGGTTTTCATGTTCGGTACGGGTGACCCGGACCGGCCGCCGACAAAGATCAATTATCCGCTTGCTCTCATCAGTTCCGCGGTCCATGCTTCCAGCGCGGCAATGATTGCTCATTATCACTGTACGAAAACCGGCAAAGGCCAGCACATCGATGTTTCCGCGCAGGCCGGTGTTCCCTGGTTTACCGCGAACGTGGGAGCCTGGTGGCAGATGGCCCATGTTGAGTTGATGCGCACCGGACCCTATGTGGCACGAAGACCGGATCTGAAGACTCGCTTTATATGGCCTTGCAAGGACGGCTACGTGATATTTCAGTTCTATGGAGGGGTGGTGGGGAGCCGGAGCAATAAGGCATTGGCCCGGTGGATAAAAGAAAGGAACATGGGCGACGAATATTTTCACGGGATCGATTGGGATGCTCTGGATCTCTACAAGGTCTCGCAGGATGAGGTTGACAGATTGGAAAAAATCGCCGGAGCCTTCCTGCTGACCCAAGGAAGGAATGAGCTCGCCGAAGAGGCAACGAAGCGCGGCGTCATTCTGGGATATATCAGCAGGTCCGGCGACGTTTTTCAGAATCCTCAGCTATTGAGCCGGAATTACTGGAAAAATGTGGAGCATCCTCAGATGGGTGAATCGATACAATATCCCGGATACTTTGCCAAGAGCTCCCGGTTCGAATACGCGATCCGGCACCGCGCTCCGCACATCGGAGAGCACAATGGGGACATATTCGGAGCGATCGGAATTTCTTCGGATGAGCTGTTCAGGTTGAATCAAGCGGGGATCATTTAGCATGGAGAGAGCACTTGAAGGCATTCGAGTCATTGATTTTAGCTGGGTATTGGCCGGTCCCACGTTGACGAGGTGTCTGGGTGACTTTGGAGCGGAAGTGATTCGTATAGAGAGCACAACCCATCCGGACGTGATCCGAACCTCTCCCCCTTACAAGGGCGGGAAACAGACGATCAATAACAGCGGCTATTGGGCTACCTATAACTGCAACAAATATTCGGCCAACATCAATCTCAATCACCCGAAAGGGTCGGAACTCGTGAAGAGACTGGTCTCGCAATCCGACGTCGTCGTTGAGAATTATATTCCGGGAACCATGGACAAATGGGGATTGGGATATGAAGACCTGGCAAAAATCAAGCGCGATATCATCATGGTCAGCGTCTCACTCTTTGGACAGGATGGACCGTATAAGAGACGTTTCGGATTCGGGGCTTTTGCAGAGGGGATGAGCGGTGTGTCGAATCTCGTCGGCTGGCCGGATCGGGATCCGAGCAATTTTCAACTCGTGATCGGTGATGCGATCGTTCCATTTTTCGGCGTGACAGCGTTGATGGCTGCTCTGGAACATCGCGATCGAACCGGCGAAGGACAGTGGATCGATGTGAATCAACTGGATGTTTGCTCATACTTGATGACGCCTCTTCTTCTGGATTACAGAATCAATCATAGAGAAACCACCCGGTGCGGCAATGCTTCACCCGGCAGTTGTCCTCATTCTGTTTACCCCTGTGCCGGGAAGGAGAAATGGTGCGCGATTTCGGTTTTCTCCGATGAGGAATGGCGGAAACTGTGTGAGGCCATGGGCGATTCCTCTTTGGGTGATGATCCCAGGTTTTCCACGTTTGCAAGCCGGAAGAACCACGAGCAGGAACTCGACAGGATCATCAGTGCGTGGACGGTGCAGTTTTCCCCTGGGGAGTTGATGCATAAACTCCAGGACAAGGGGATACCTGCAGGAGCCGTATTGTCCGGGTCAGCCATTGACGATGATCCACAACTGCAACATCGAGAGGCGGTCTGGACCATGGATCATCCCGAGATCGGTGAATTCGGTTATTATACCATGCCGTTCAAACTGTCGGCGACTCCGGCGCAACCCCGCTTGCCGCCTCCCTGTATGGGCGAACACACCGAGCATGTCTGCACCAACATCCTTAAAATGCCGATTGAAGAGTTCATTACATTGGTCAATGAAGATGTTTTCGTGTAGTCGGGCCAAATGAAGCGCAGGGGGCGCCATGACATACCATTCCGTGCTGTATGAGAAAAAAGGATCGACGGCCGTGGTCACGTTGAACAGGCCGGAGAAGATGAACGCCTCGACGGACGTTATGTACGAGGAGTTGCTGGATTGTTTTGGGAGGGTCGACGGCGACGAAGATGTTCGGGTGATGATCGTTACAGGAGCAGGGAAGGCATTTTGCGCCGGCGCCGATCTGAAGGAGCGCTTCCTGCCGAAGATCGAGGAGCGGAAAAAGGGGTTGCTCAAGGACGTAACGGGAGAGATCTCCGATCGCGGTGCCCTGGCTCTGTCCAGAATCCGCAAAGTCACGATTGCGGCCGTCAACGGGATGGCCTCGGGAGTGGGATGCACCTTGGCCCTGGGCTGCGACATCCGCATCGCCTCGGAGACGGCGAAGTTCGGGTTTCCCTTTCTCAGGGTGGGCATACTTCCGGAGTTCGGTTCCACGTATTATCTTCCCCGGCTGGTGGGTATCGGCAAAGCCTGTGAGCTTGTTTTCACCGGGCAGACCGTTGATGCGCAGGAAGCGAAAGAAATCGGACTGGTGAATTGCGTGGTGTCTCCGGAGAAGCTGATGGAAGAGACCTTCGCCATGGCGGATAGGATCGCCCGGATGCCGCCGCTGGCGCTCATGATTTCGAAGCGTGCGCTTTACCAGGGTTTGCGGGCGCCGGACCTGGCGAGTCAACTCCAATACGAGGCACTGGCCCTGGTTCACCTGTTTGGAACAGCGGACCACGAAGAGGGAGTGAGATCCTTTCTGGAAAAGAGGGAACCCGTATTTAAGGGAAGATGAAACCACGCAGCATTTTTCGATTTTCATCAAGGCTGACGGTTTTGCAAAAAGTCCGAAAGACCTCGATTTGTCATTGCGAGCGAAGCGCGGCAATCTCGTAACTACCCGGTTGTTGATGAGATTGCCACGCTTGCCCGCCTCGGGAGGGGCGCTTCGCGCCTCGCAATGACGTGTTGGGATTTTTACGAGCTCATCAAGGCTGACACGAGCACGATTTCACCTGAAAAGCACTGCAACGAAGCCCATGATCATGCCCTAGATTCTGCTTGACACTCAATGGTCACTTTTCTATATTCAGCCCGGTGTGAATCGAGTCCTTCGTGCGCCAGGCAAATCATCGCTCACGAATTCTTTGGGGAGTGACCCAAAACGGTTTTTCGGGACCATTAAAAACTCTAGGGAGGTGACTGGAATGAGACCAAGCACAAAGTTCGCGGCCATTGTCGTTTCTTTTTTGCTCGTCATCCCGTTTGGGTTTGGATATCAAAATGCCTCGGCTCAAACCAAGGACAAATTCGTGCTCAAATACAGCACGGCGGACATCGAAGCTTCGGGCGGGCAGAAGAACGCCGTCATTCCCGCATTGAAGCGCATTGAACAGAGGAGCAATGGAAGAATAACCTTCCAGATGAGCTTCGCGGGAGGTCTTCTCAAGGCTGCCGAGGAGTACGAAGGGCTTATCAACGGCGTGGCCGATTTCGGCAGGACCATGCTCTACACCCAATCCAACCTCTACCAGATTGCTTCTCTCGGTATGCTGCCTTATGCGGGCAAAGACCCGGTCAACATCTACAAAGCGGTCACCGGGCTGATCAACAGCGGCTATGCAAAGAATGACTTGAAAGGCCTCCATTTCTTTGCTTCTACCGGAACCTCCTCCTATGCGTTCTTGTTCAGGGACAAGAAACCCATGTCGCTTAAAGATATGGCCGGAATCAAAGTGAGGAATCCCGGCGGTTATCAGGGAGAATCTTTAAAGGCCCTGGGCATGACGCCGGTCGGTTTGACGCCCACGGAGGTTTATGATGCCCTTTCCAAGAACACGGTGGAAGCCGTCTACTGGATGCGGGATTCGTTTGTGGCTTACAAGACCTATGAACTCGGCAAGAACCTCTTGAATTTTGACGCCAATGTGTTCAGCACCGTAGTCCTTCTCATGAACGAAAGAACCTGGAACAGCCTGCCCAAAGACCTCCAGGCCATCTGCACCGAAGAGATCATGACCATTCAGGCAGGGAATCCGAGGGCTTTTGCAGCCGGCGATGTCCAGGCCGTCGAAACCATGAAGAAGGCCGGCATCACGATTTACGACTGGCCGCAGGCGGAAATCGACAAGGCCAGAGCCGCCGTGATTCCGATTTGGGACAAAGCGATCGCGGACATGGATAAAAGGGGCATGCCCGGCAAGCAGATTATGACCGAATACGTCGCCGCCCTGAAAAAGCTGGGCGAGAATCCCCCCTGGAAAAACTGATTACGGTACGGAAAGAAAGAAACCGGCGATGAAGGTTGCAGAGGCAGGCCGGCAGGGATTGCAGAGATCCTGTGATCTCCGCCGGCCCAAAAAATGATGCGGATTGCCAAGTTCATCCAAACCGTTAATCGGTATCTCTTTTCCCTCGGTGCCGTCCCTCTTTTCATTGCCGCCGTCCTCACCGTTATTGATGTGAGCGGCCGGTACATTCGCCTTCCTCTCCCTGGCACGCTCGAGCTCAGCACGCTGTGTCTGGCGCTCAGCGTGGCCCTCACCCTGGCACACACGCAGGCCTTAAAGGGGAACACCGATGTCGATGTTCTATACAACCATCTGCCTCCCAAGGCGAAAAAGGTTGCCGACGTCTTCACCTCTTTCTTTTGCGTGATCATTGTCGGGCTCATGGCCTGGCGCGCATGGCCATGGGTGGCGTTTTCCCACCGCACTCAGGAGTGGGTCGATATCGTCGGCTGGCCCTTTTGGCCGTTCAAAGCCGTCATGCTCATGGGTTTGTTCTGCCTTTTCCTGCAGTTTATTCTGGATTTTGTCGAATCGCTCAGGGCATTGGCGGGCAAGCCCTCTTTGTTCCAATAGCCTGCGCAAAGGAAATCGGCGATCGGGTACGGCAGGGTGATGCCTGCGGCCGGCAGGCGTTTGCTTGTTAGAGGATTCAATGAACATGGAACTGGCGCCTTGGATCGTTGGCTCGTTGGGTTTTGTCCTGTTGTTTGTGCTCATGTTTCTGAGGGTCCCGGTGGCCTTCGCATTCGGCATAGCCGGATTCCTGGGGTTATGGCATGTCAGGGGTCTTAGGGCGGCGCTGGGGGATCTGCCTGTAGTCGTATGGAGCACCAGTTCCGACTATGTGATGATCTGCATCCCCCTTTTCATCCTGATGGGGAATTTTGCCAACCGTTCCGGCATCGGCCCGGATCTTTACAAAACGGCCCTCACCTGGTTCGGCCGAATGCCCGGGGGTCTGGCCATGACGACGATATTTGGAAACGCCGCTTTCGGCGCCGTCACAGGCGCCAGCCTTGCAGGGCTGGTGACCTTCACCCCCATCGCCTGGAAACCGATGCTGAATCTGAACTACGACAAGCGCCTGGCCGCGGGATGCCTCATGGCCTCCGGCACGTTGTCGCAGTTGATACCCCCGAGCCTTTCGTTCATTCTCTATTCGGTCGTCACCAATGAATCCGTGGGAAGGCTGTTCATTGCCGGGATATTCCCCGGCATATTGCAGGCAATCATGTACGCCCTGCTGATCCTCTTTCTCACCAAATTTCATATTCAGGAAGGCCCGGCCGGACCCGCGTCGACGTGGAAAGAGAAAATCGCTTCCTTTAAAGGGACGTGGGGTATGCTGCTGCTGTTTTTCTTGATCATCGGCGGATTGTACCTCGGCGTTTTTACGCCCACGGAAGGCGCCGCAATAGGGGCTGCCGGCTCGTTCATCATCCTGGTTTTCAGGCAGGGTTTCAACCAGAGACTGATCAAGACAGCCGTGTTGGAGGGACTGGTGACGTCGGCCATGCTTTTCATGATCACCATCGGCGCCATGATCTTTGCGCGCTTTGTCACGGCCAGCGACCTTTCCGGCTGGATTGTTCAATCGATCCTCGGGGCGGTGTTGAGCCCCTACATCGTTCTAACCGCCGCTCTCGTGGTATTCCTGATTGCAGGCTGTGTCATGCCCGCCATACCCATGATTCTTCTTTTCACGCCGCTGTTCCACCCCATCTTCGTCAACCAGTATGGCATGGATCCCATATGGTTCGGGGTCGTCATCGTCATTATGGTGGAGCTGGCGCTGGTTACCCCTCCGGTGGGCTTTCACCTCTTCGCCTTCAAATCACTGGTTAAAGAAGATATCAATACCAAAGAGCTTTGGCAGGGGGCCGTCCCCTTTGTGATCACCGATCTCATCAGGCTGGTGATCATGGTGGCGTTCCCGATCATCAGCCTCTGGCTTCCTCAGCGGATGTTCGGCTGAAGAAAGACCATGGAAACAAGATCAACTTCTCCATGGGGGAAACCCATGGCCCCGAGCCAAGGCGAGGGGAACAGCGGGACGGGCACTGTTGAACGTTTCTAAAAGATTAGCCTCTCCGGGTTGCTCACCGCCATCTTCCTGATATCCGTCTCGGTCACGCCCTGTCCAAGCAACATACAGATGAAAATGCGATAGGCAACCGGTGGAGGCGGACCCATCCAGGTGCCGAGGTCGGTCTGAATCACAAGATGATCGGCTCCGACCGTGTTGACGGCCTTCATCATCTCTTTTATGGAAAACTCCGGCTGGGCAAGACGGTATGTCGTTAAGGCAACAAACGCACCCTTTTCAGCGGCCGTTTTCATTTGATCGACCGTCATCTTGTTGACCGGATAGAAAGGATGCACAATTTCAATTCTCTTGACACCCATCTCCTTTGCGGTATCGATCATGATGAATCGCTCTTTCGTACTGTGATGGCATAAACTGAGCACCAGATCATGTTTCACCACGACATCAAAAACATCCCGCAGGGCCTGGACCACTTTGTCCTTATCGTCAATGACGGCAATGCCCCCGGGTTTTCCTTCTATTTTGCGATGATGCTCGGAGTCGACATTCGGCGTCCAGACAAATCTGCCTCCCAGGAGAGCGGATGTCTCCACCGCTTCAGGATTGAGCCCGCCCACATTGTAGTTGAGAACAACACCGCCGAGCACCTTGATGCTTTTCTTGTGCTGCTCAGCCGACAGGTGATCCACGGTCCACTGAACCAGTTGCGCGGAACGTGAGGAGGGAGAAGAGTGGCATTTGATAACAACGGCTCCCATTCCCATATCGGCGGCCTGCATGGCGATATCAATATCGCTCCAGTAGCGTTTGGCCCATGCATCCGGACCGCCGTGAATGTGAGTATCGATAGCCCCCTCCATGAGCCGCTGTGCTTTGTCTGTATCGATAGGATTCGGCGGCATGACCTCGGCATAAAGCTTTCTGGCCTCATCCATTAACTGATAGGACGGCTCTTCAATATTTTCGTAAGCCATTTCTTCCTCCGCATTGTTTCCATGACCCTCTGCTACGGGGCGAGGATGGTATAGAACGCCGATTGCTGCGGGTCCTTATCGAGAAAGCGGCGGATCCATTCCTGGCCCGAGGCTGATGCGGCCACCCGGCCGAAAAGGGCGGCGTCATTCTTGAGCCCTTTGGTGAATCCGGCCCGGTAACCGTATTCAAGGGCGTGGATCGCGTAGCGGGACGCAAACCTGCGCGCCGCGCGAAAGTCCGCAGGGTCGGGCGCCTGTGCTGCCGGCGACATCAATTCCTGCACCGCCGGATCCTTCAGCAGGGATTTCAATTGGGATTGCTGGCGGCCGGCCAGGGCGTCCCAGTTCTTGCGCGGCGGTTTTTTCTTGCCCTCGATGAAATCCCTGGCGGCTCGAAAGGCCGCGGCCAGGGCCGTCGCCGTTGGGGCCACTTCATCGACCAGGCCGATCCGCAGGGCTTCGCGGGCGCCGATCGGTTCACCGTTCACGCTCATCTCGAAGGCCTTGCGAGGACCGACCAGCCGCGGCAGACGCTGCATGCCGCCATAGCCGGGAATAATCCCCAGCTTGATCTCCGGCTGTCCGATGACGGCGTTCTCCGTGGCAATACGATAGTGGGCCGACATGGCCAGCTCGTTGCCGCCGCCGAGCGTAAAACCATCCAGCAGGGCGATCACCGGAATCTTGAGGTTTTCGATCCTCGAAAAGAGGGCCAGCACCGACCGCGCGATATCTTCGACACCCCCGGCGCTGCTGCCCGCAAACTCCGTCACATCCGCACCGGCCACAAAGGCCCTCCCCGCCCCTCTGAGGATCAGACCGCGCACCCTTCGACCCTGAACGCCTCGGTGGGTCTTGATCTCGTCCACCACGTCCCCCACTCCTTTGAGCAGATCCCGGTTGAGGGCGTTCAAGGCCTCGGGCCGGCACAGGGTCAGAATGCCCACCTCGCCGGCCAGGTGAAAGTCGACCGGCCGCTTTTTCCGCTCATCGGACCGGATCAGGTGCTCGCCCAGATAGGCGTCCTCAAAGGCCGTGATCTTTCGGCCGGCCCGCTTCGCCTGCACCAGGGCAACGCCCTTCGGCTTGCCCATACGGCCTTCCAGCATTTTCTGCTGGATCGCCGGCAGCCCGCCAAGGCTGACGACTTCCAGGTCCTCCTGTTCCATCACGATCAGATTGCGTTCGATCAGGCCGATGACATCCCGTGCCTGTGAGGAGCGATACATGTGAGAGCCCAGGATCGAGAGATTGGAATGCCCTCTGGCCACCACGAATCCGCACGGCATTTCATCCTGTTCATTGTAATCCCGGAGCAGAAAGGTGCTGAAGTGCAGGGTGCTCTGGTCGGTTCGCTCGACGATGAAATCCGGACTCACGCGGGGTCCAAAAAAATTCCAGACGGCTTTCCCGATCGCCCGAGCCGTGTTCATGTAATCACTGGCGTAGGCCGGATTGGGCCTGCCGTCCTCTGTCAGAGGGTCCGGCATGTCTTCCGGCAGATTAAACGAATCCCGGTCGATGACCTGGGACGGCGGAACCCCCATCTCATGCAGTTTCTCAAGGCCTGCCCGGTCCCTGGAGCGCGAGGCGATGACGCCGATATTTGCGCCACGCTCCAGAGCGGCCGCAGCGAAATCAATGGCATAGGCGTCTGCTCCCCAGATCAGGCCACGGCGTCCCGGCAGAAGCCCGATCTCCGAAAAAATCTCGCGGGCGCTTTGGGTGCGGAAGAGGACCTGCTTTTGCCTCATCCAGACCCAGCGGGCGTCCATGACCAGCCTGCGATCGCCGTAAAAAAAGGTCTCCTTGTATTCACCCTTGATTCCGCTGCCGGTGGCGCCGAAAAAAGCCAGCCGGCCGTTTTCGGCCAGGGCGGACACGAGGAGCGGAAAACTGCGGCCCCCGGTGTGTTCGAAGATCTTGTCCACGGGCCTGCCCTGGTTGGCGGCCAAGACCGCCTGGCGGAAAGGCTCGGTGGCCGCATGCCACTCGGCGACAGACTGGTTGCCCGGAATGACCCCGAAGACGCTTGACGGTATCTGCCGACGGTCCACGAACGCATCGGCGATCCCGCGCTCGATCAAGGCTTGGGCCAGGTCCGGGTTGGACCCCATGAGGATGACGCGCGCTCCAAGGGCCTTGGCGATTTGCGCACCGGCAAAGCTCGTGCCTTTGCCGCCGCCCATCAAGAGCACGGAGTCGCCCGGCCTCACGGCCAGGCGCTCCACGATTGCCCGATAGGCGGTTCCATAAGTCAGGAGCACGGCCGCCAAGCGCTCGGGGCTGTAGTTCTTCAACCCGTCTGCCACAGGAATGGCCCGTTCCTCGTTGATCGCTGCGAACTGGGCATTGAATCCGTCATGGGTTTCATAGCCGCGGATGGCGTTTGCTCCGGTCCAGGAATCCAGGATCACCGCCTGGCCGACTTTGAGCGTCTTCACGGCCGCCCCGGCGTCAACGACAATCCCCAGCGCGTCGCTGCCGGGAACATGGATCGTGCTGCTGTCGCCCCGGCCGAACACCGGCACCGGCAATGCCAGGCTGGCAAAATTGGTGTTGAAATTAGGCCCTGTGGCCAATATGGCGACCAGCACCTTGCCGCCGTCCTCCGGGTTCAACGCCGGACAGGGGACCTCGGCAAGTTTTACAAAGCCGGCGGGCGGGCCGTACTGGTCCCGAAGGATGGTCAGCGCATCCATTCTTTCTGGAAGGGGCATGGAAATGCAGGGGCTCGCTCCCAGCGGCCATCTGCTATCGGTTTTCTTTGCCATCGCATCTCTCTCCACGTGATTTGGTGATTGTGAGGTGATCGTGATAGGAACTCCCTTTTTCGCAACAGGAATGTACAAGACTTGGGGTCGTGGGTCAAGGGCATACTCATCCCATGGGAAAGTCAAAGCTCATTCAAATTGCCAGCTCTCGTTTTGAATGCCGGATTTTGAACCTCACTGGCCGCGCCGATGTAGGTGAGCTGCCAGGACCCGAGCACGAAGCCCATCTGGCTGTAAGACATGTGAAAGTCAGTAAGAATAGGGGTAATGAGGGGTGAAAAGGACCGGTAAATGATCCCGAACGACGCATAGAGAAGCCACAGCAAGGCGATCATCACCCAGCGGTAAGGGCTTCTATGGGTCGAGCGGTGTCTTTTTCCGTGCTTATATGCAGCAATGGGGGTATCCCGTCCTAAGCATCCGATGAACCCGGATCCACGACTCATCCTAATCCACGGGTTTGGAGGCAAGATCGATTCTCATCACAAGACCTAATATAGTGGAGGTCTGGATATCCCCTTGAAAGTCGACCTTAATCGTGGCGAGGTCCAGGCCAACGAAGTGGAAGAAATGAACGATGTTCATGATCTCAGCTTCGGCATCCCAAGAAAAATCGGCGCCATCACCGAGCAAGCTCTCACGTATGCCATGTTCGACCAGAAGCGCACCGTCACCGCGGAGATGGTGCTTAGACGCTTACGAAAAACTGTCTATTTCTTGCTTTTTGAAAGTCTGAAAGTGGTGAGATACTGCGATCAATCATTGGAAATAATGTTTAATATTAGATATATACAGTGTAGCCAATTTTATTTTAAAAATGATAATAAAAATTGTTGACAAAATGGTTTCAGATCATGTAATTTCGATACGATGCGTGAGAGCCATAACGAAAAGAAAATAGGCAACATAAAGCCCCGATCGATTTATTCGCCGATGGAAACCTCCATTGAGAAAACTGAAGCGGCTTACAGGATTGTACGGGATCGGGTTTTTTCAGGCGCTTATTGGCCGCGCCAACGACTAATTGAAGCGGACTTGGCAGAGAATCTAGGTATCCAAAGATTTCAAGTAAGGGAGATCCTTAAACGCTTAGTCAGCGAGCAACTTTTAGTTTCGGAACGCTACAAGGGATGCATTATCGCCGAAATCTCGATTGAGGAAGCATCCCAGATATATGAAGTCCAAGCCTTCCTGGAAGGTTCGGCAGCTCTTCTTTCAGTCCCGAGGATCAATTCAGAAGAAATCAATCATCTTGAGCAACTGATCGATGCCAGCAAGAAACTTGACGAGCACTGCGCCGATGAGTGGGTCAAGCTTAATAGGGAAATACATCGCACATTGAACAAATCATGTGGGAATAAGAAACTCCTAGAGTTGATCAAATCAAACGTCAAGTTTATGAAATATTGGTTCATTGCTATATCAACACGGGCTGATATTACTAAAAGAAATGCTGAGCATGATCTAATAGTAAAAGCATTGAAATTGAAAGATCCAGAAGAAGTTCGCAGGACGGTAGAAAATCATATAAGAGAGGCCGGCAAAGACATGCAAAAAAGACTAAGGAATGTATTACCCGAAGTAAAGAAGTACAATATCTAGTTGGGGAAAAGCACGTTAGATTCTTACCCCTAAAATCTGAGAGATTCTCTCTCGGAAGTTTGGGATGTGTCCTAAAATAGGACACTTCTCAGGTGAATGCGAAATTTCAAATATGTTTGGCTAGTGTTTATGCATAAGCGCTTTTAGATCGCATTATGTCATGGTTGAGCTAGGACTAGGAAACCAACTAGAAGGGGGGAAAAGGAATGGCAAAGAAAGACATAACTGACATGAGAGGAACGATAGATTACTTGCGGCAATTGGATGGGGAACTTCTTGTTGCTAAGAATGAAGTCGATCCTATCCTAGAAGTCGCAGGGATACAGGTTGCCTTGGAAGAAGGACCTGCTCTATTTTTTGAAAAACTAAAAGGCTATCCTGGCATGAGAAGTGTGGGAAATATATTCGCAAGGCGAGATCGCATAGCAAATTATTTTGATGTAGATGACTGGAAACAAATGAAATGGAAGTGCCTAAATGCTATTAAGAATCCCGTCCCGCCAAGGCTTGTTGAAAATGCTCCTTCCCAGGACGTTGTCATGAAAGGAAAGGATATAGACGTTCTGAGCTTTCTGCCGGTCTTAAAGCACACCGCAAGAGACGGCGCAAGAGTGATGGGAAGCGGAAACGTACTGATTTGTGACGAATGGGCCCGTGGCGGCAAAGAGTTTTCCTACAAAAGGATGCATTTTAGAGGTAAAGACTGGGGTTCAATAACTTCAAGTCCTGCAACTCACACTGAAGCAATAATATTCATGGATCATAGAAACGAAAATGTTCCGCTAACTATTAACATATGTAATCCCCCAGCGGCTATGATGGTTGCTGCTGCCGGAGGAGTCCATAGCATTATTCCTTTGGGTACAGATGAACTTGCTATCGCAGGAGCTATCCAAGGTTCTCCAATCGAAATCGTAAAGGCAAAAACGGTTGATGCGTATGCGTTGGCGAAAGCGGAAATAGTTTTGGAGGGCTATTGGACGACTGAGAAGATATGGGAAACGGAAGAGGCGGAGAAAGATGGCAGACAAGACGTAGTGCCATTTTTCCCTGAATGGACAGGCTATCTTGGCAAGACCTGGAAAAGCAGGAAATTTCAGATTACCGCTATCACCCACCGAAGAGATCCAATATTCTATAATCAGCTTGCGGCCTCATATGACGGCGAATTCAACAGCTTTGATCTGCGTGAGGCTATGTTTTACGAACTGGCGGATCGGTTGGTGCCGGGGCTCGTAGTCGATGTACACGAGCCTTTCGCCCTTAGGTTCTGGGGGGGGGTAGTGTATCAGGTCAAAAAGCGAAGACCTCGTGACGAAGGTTACCAAAGGAATATACTTGTGAACACTCTTGGAGCCGCGCCGGGTATCCGTCTTGCCATAGCGGTCGACGAGGACGTAGACATTTACAGCATGGACGATGTGATGTGGGCGATTATGAGTAGAGCGGAACCAGCTATGGATTTCCTCAGAGGACCTTCCGGTTCTCGAGGTGTGGCGGCACAGCCTGCAGAGGCGGCAACGATGATAGAGGCGGGAGGTTTTGGTGGCGGTCTCGCGATCGACGCGACAGTACCATTTCTAGACAAATGGCGCTATGAAAGAGCACAGTATCCTTCTTCGATGGTAGATCTGACAAAATGGTTTAGTGAAGGTGACATACAAGCCGCAAAATCTCGCCAAGGCGAATACGCTAAAGTGCTCTCCAGGTTTGGGTGGGGTTAAGGCTGAATGAGGGTTTAAACGACAGGCTGGTTTGATCGGCCTCTCAAGGTCACCAGCCTGTGCTTTGCAATTCTAAGGGTCGCACAATCTTTTAACCCTATAGTTAGATGAAGCTCCATACGCGCGTACCTGTCATGCCCGTCGTGGGAATCAAGTCAGTCCTCTGAATGATCCATGCCAGCCTGCGCGGGAGCTTGACAGGAAACAAGACAAGGTCTAAACCAGACAAGAACACCATAAGGTTCCGGGTCTCTGTTCATGATACTTCTCTGAAAGCGAGTGCCAACTTTATGCAACGGTTGGGTTGAGTCGGAGTTCTCACCACGAATAACCCGAGTCAAGTAATTTTGCGGTTATGCCATCTGGCATAAGTGTGAGATATCAATAAATCGAAGAGCCTGCACGATGATCCGACTTCAGACTCATATCATCACCCCAAAAGACTCTGGCTTTCTCATTCTTGGCCTGTCTTCGAATAACCGGGCAATCATTTTCAAGCCACTGCTACACCACCTCGGGGGCTCACCCAAAGGCACGGAGGATAGATTTCTGGAGGCTGAAGTTCCAACGGGAAAGCTACCCTCCCAGAGCCTATTCCGAAAGCCTGATCACAAATCTTTTCTCGATAAATTGACTTACGGCGTCCTGCGTCCAATAATTAAAAGGCAGCCTCAAGGACTCTGCGGGACGGTAAATAACCGCCTTGGCAAGCTTCTAACCCTGCGTTGGCAGAAAAGACCAGCTTCCAAGGAGAGTTCTTTTCCCTTCTATGAGTGCTCTTTCAGATCCTTCTCACTAGGCTTCGACCCACTTGACAACTGCCTAGAGCGTGACACTGGCAACTTCACCCTGCTTGACGCCATTCATAATACTCTGAATCGCCTTGTTACGACGGTCCGCCTTTGCAACTCCAGAAGAAAATTGAACATTTTTGATATCTATGCTCGGGTTTCTAAGAAAGGAACGACTCGAACATAAACTATATTTATGCTCTGGTTACACACTCAGCCGAATTGCAGACTCACGGGGTCATCCTTTACAGTCACGCAAAATATCCGCCGCGCACGAACGAGAAGACCACTTACGAGAGATTTGAGCCAGAAAGAGTTCTAGGCGACTGAAAAGACCCAGGCGAACTGCAAACTACGTTTAGAGACTTTTGGAATGCCGACTCGAAGCCTATCGAAAACGCGGCAATCGTCCTTCAGGATATCTCCCAGCCACATTAGTGAGCTGATAAAAGTTTCTTTGGGTGATATGCCAGCGGACCTAGCTATCCTTAATGGCTCTTTCTTAAATGTCTATACGAAGGACATTTCAGAAAATGGCGTCATTCTTATCAAGCATAACAAAATTGCCTATGTTGGACCGAAAGTATCGAATGGAATAGGCCAAAATACCCAGCTTATCGATGCGAAAGGAAAACTCCTTATACCGGGACTGATAGATGGCCATACTCATGTGGATTGGCCTTATTGTGCAAGAGAACTAGTTAAGAGTGCCATAAAGGGAGGCACCACTACAATAATCACAGAAGCATCAGATATCGCCTTTCCGATGGGATACAAAGCCGTAAGGGAATTTCTAAATTCAATAAAGCATCAGCCCATAAAAATCTTTTTGATGTCCCCAGCAATGGTCAGCATAAGTAAAATAGCCGAAAAGCATGCAATAAACGTCAGGGAATTGAGAAGACTATTTCGGGAAAAGGAAGTGCTAGGGCTCGGTGAATCCTTTTGGGCGCAGGTGCTAGATGGCAAAACCAGGGTTATCAAACTCATAGCAGAAACCCTTAATGCTCGCAAAATTCTTGACGGCCACACGGCGGGTGCCAGAGGAAATAAGCTTCAAGCGTATATATCTGCTGGGATTTCATCATGTCATGAACCGACAAATGTTGCAGACGCAATTGAAAGGCTGAGGTTAGGACTAACCGTTCTAATCCGCGAGGGGGAAGTTCGCAGAGATCTTCGTAAGATGGTGGCAATAACAAGAAATGGAATTTGCACAAGACAACTCGGTATCGCGACGGACGGTATTGCTCCAAAAAAGCTGGCCTCAGAGGGGTATATGAATTCCATTCTTCAAGAGGCTATAAAAACGGGCATGGATCCCATATTAGCTGTGCAGATGATGACGTCAAATGTGGCCGCTCATTTCGGGATAGACGGACAAATCGGAGGCATAGCACCCGGCAAGTATGCAGACATCCTGATTTTACCAAGCATAACAGATATCACTTCCGAATATGTTATCAGTAATGGAGAGATTGTAGCAGAAAGAGGTGAACTAAAAGTTGCTCTTCGGGAACAAAAGTATGCTCGATTTATGCGAAAGAGCGTAAGACTCCGAAAAGTCTTCACAAAAGATAATTTTGTCGCTCATGTGACAATGAAGAGCAGTACCGTAAAAGTAAGAGTAATAGAATTGGTGGGTGATTTGATAACGCGAGAGGCATTTGCAACTTTACCCGTTTCAAATGGCAAAGTGGTCATTGACGTAGATCAGGACCTATTAAAAATAGCTGCGGTAGACCGTTATTGGTCTCCAGGGAAGACCTTCACAGGTTATATCAAAGGCTTTGGGCTAAAAATGGGAGCAATTGGCACCAGCGTGGCTTGGGGCACCGGAAACATAGTGGTAGTCGGCGCCGATGAATCCGACATGGCCGAATGCGTAAATCGAATAAAAATACTTCAAGGGGGTATTGTTTTGTCTTGTGACGGCCATATTTTGGCTGAGGTACCGCTTCCCTTAGGGGGTATCTTTTCTGAGGAAACAATGGAGAGGCTGGCAGTGAGACTTCAAAATATACAAAAAGCCGCTTCCGACCTGGGTTGTACTGTAGCTGATGTTAGAATTACGCTTGCAATTTTGAGCGCAGCGTCAGTTCCGCAACTTAGAATATGCGCTGAGGGGCTTTTCAACGTCAAAGAGCGAAAAACCGTCCCGTTGATATTAACCGGTAAGACACAGTAGAGAGGCAAAGCGAGGCCAACCTGCGTTTTCGTCTTGAAGAGACTTAGACACGCTCCTGGCAAAGCCTCCGTTGTCATTGACCGTTTTTTTATACTTTATAAGTGATAGTAAGCTTACCCAAAGTGCCACATCTGGAATGTATAATGTTCAAACTTAGTTGGGAGCATTAGACTCACACAATTAGCATGTTTTCAATATACGATATGCGTTTGATGGATCATTATTGAGAAACTGAGGTTGCACGAAAAAAAATGAGTAGCTAATTAAGAATTATAACTGGAGCAGTGAGGGTGCATTATGCGAAGTTACGCTAAAAGAAGAGGTATGCTCTCAGGTTACACAGTTTTGGACTTAACAGATGAAAAGGGGTTTTTTGCTGGTAGGATATTGGGAGATTTAGGCGCTGACGTTATAAAAATCGAGAAACCGGGAGGGGATCCTGCAAGAAGAATTGGACCTTTTTACAAAGAAGATGTAAATCCTGAAAAGAGTCTTTATTGGTTTGCATACAATGCAAACAAGAGAGGAATCACACTGGATATGGAATCTGATGAAGGGATCGGACTTTTCCAGAGAATGCTCCAGCGGGCCGATATCCTCGTAGAGTCATCACGTCCACGAGATATGAGAAAAGTGGGCCTGATATACGAGCAATTGAGAGAGCTGAATTCGAGGCTCATAGTGACATCAATCACTCCTTTTGGCACGAACGGCCCATATAGTGATTACGAAGCGTCGGACATCACTTGTATGGCAATGGGTGGTTTAATGCAAGTGACTGGGTACCCGGACCTACCTCCCGTTCGCGTCAGTGCACCGCAAGCCTACCTTCAGGCAGGTGCAGAAGCTGCGGTAGGAACATTAGTAGCGCTATACCATAGGGAGCAAACCGGGAGGGGGAATCACGTAGACGTTTCCATACAAGAAAGCGTGATATTCTGTATGCTGAACCTTCACTTGTTCTGGGAAAGCCATGGGGAAATCGTCAAAAGACAAGGAGACTCAAGAATATTCAGTTCCGGAGCAAAACATCGCCAGATATGGCCTTGCAAAGATGGATATGTATGCTTTACGCTAATGGGAGCCAAGGCTGGTGCGGCCACAAATAAAGCGCTTGTCGAATGGATGGAGTCCGAGGGAATGGCGTCACCATATCTTAAAAACAAAGATTGGGACAACTTTGACTTTGCTGTTGCAAAGCAGGAAGATCTGGACCTTATTGGTAGACCGATAGAAGCCTTTTTTAGGGTGCATACGCGAAAGGAATTGACGGAAGGCGCAGCCAAAAGAGACATGATGTTTTATCCAGTAAATGATGTAAGAGCTCTGGCCGAGGATTTTCAACTCTCGGAGCGGGGATTTTGGGAGGAAATACACCACCCAGAGTTAGCCACCAACATAACGTATCCGGCACACTTTTGTATCCCCTCTGAAAGTGGATGTGGAGTAAGATTCAGGGCTCCACTTATTGGCGAACATAATAAGCAGGTTTACGTTGATGAACTCGGAATGTCGATGTCGGAGCTACAAAAGCTTGAGAGGAGAGGAGTAATCTAGGTTTTCCTTTGAACTGTCAATCTCGTTGATAAAACAAGTCTAGAGACAGAAGTTGCTCTTTGCTTACTACCATTGCTGAAAGTTTGCCTGAGACGTAAAAGAAAAACGGCAATGTGTATTATGTATAATTTTGTGGCGCAATGTGTTTAGAATTCCGGACTATTATTACATGTTGTGCCAAAACGAGGAGAAGGGGGTGATGACAAGAAATCGTACTAATTTCGTTAGTGTGTGACGCTCATAAAACAATAACATCTTAACCATTTTGAGAGGAGGTTTAGAATGAAAACGAGGCTTGTTACAGGAGTTATGGGTATTCTTTGTGTACTTCAGTTTAGCGCTTTGCCGGAGGCGTTCGCGCAAAAGAAGGTGAAATTAAATGCAGCGTCGGCATGGCCAATGAACACTGAAATTGCTAGTGTTTTTAAAAAGACCTTCTTTGAAATGGTCAAGGACGGTACAAAGGGAAACATCGAACTCGTGTGGAAGGGCGACCCTAGCATTTTTGCGGCGAGAGACCTCCCTTCGTCTGCGGCGGCCGGGGTGATTGACATTTTTCTTTCGTCTCCAGGGTACATTGCAAGTCTGGTAAGCGAGGGTGGGATATGGGATAGCTACCCGCTATACCGATCATACGATAGCTCTCCGGTGCAATTCACCAAAATGTTTGATATCATAAACCCAATCTACGAAGAAAAGGCCAAAATCCGCCTGCTCGCTTTGAACAACATTCATGAGTTTTACATCTTCACAAAAACACCAGTAGACTCTTTGCGTTCTCTCAAAGGACTTAAAATACGTGCGCATGGTGGTATGATTCCATACTCTGTAAAGGCAATTGGGGGGGTACCAACGAACATCCCGACAGCAGAGGTTTATATGGCGCTCGAGAGAGGTGTTGTAGATGGAAGTGCTAGGCCTGCTACGTCACTGGTAAGTTATAAGGAATATGAAATAACAAAATATGGAATAGATGAATCAATAACGTGGGGTACTGGTTTAATATACATAAGCTTGAGGGCGTGGAACAGCCTTCCATCTGATATGCAAAAAGAGATGACCCGCATCTGCCGAGAATTTGACGTGAAGGCGTGCCACTACTGGAAGGAGAGGGAAACTGAAGCTAAAAGTAGACTGATAAAGGAGGGTAAACTACAGATGTTTCCGCTTACACCTGTGGAGAAAATTGAGTGGAGCCGTGCTATAGAGAATGCTGCTGCTGAGGCTGCGCAAACTCTAAGCCCGAGCTTAGGACTGAAGATGGCTGAAACATTCAAAAAGTACGCAAAGTAGATCACGTGGCAATTTCTCAGGATTTCGAATAGACTTTAAATAAGGCGCTTCAAGTAAATCAGAAGGACCTTAATCCACAGGAGCCAGCAAACTGGGGAATGCATTCACGAGCTCTAGATGATATGATTGGATTCAGGAATTTCCTCGATTAATTGAAACTATCTATCGATATAAATTCATATTACTTTTGTGCGCGCTGGATTGCTTTGTACTCGAAGTGATTCTGACCCTTTATAGGCAACCGATTCGACAGTCCAGCGTGCGCAAGCGAACTTCCTGAGAATAAGTTGCCTTCTACAGTTTTCTGACATTATCTGGCGTAGCGATTATGAGATCGAAGGGACATAATCATGGAAAAAGGCACTTTCCAAAGGCGGTTTGAGAGTCTTTTAGATTCGCTTGTTGTTTTGAGTGGTATCCTGATCTTAATTCTTTCTATTATAAATACCTATGCGGTCGTCATGAGATACTTATTCAATTCGCCCATCGATTGGTCTCTTAGCGCTTCAAGCGTTCTCATGGTCTGGGCCGTCTTTCTGAGCGGGGCGTACACTCTGAAAGCTGATGGGCATGTTTTCGTAAACCTTGTTATCATGAGGGTCAGCGACGACAATAAAACACGGCTTCTTCTTGCACGCCACTGCATTGTCTTTTTGTTTATGATAATCCTTACCTATCACGGATATCGTCTCGCATCGCAAAACGTGTTCTCCGTGGCAGAATCTATCGATCGGTTTCCATTATTTCCGGGGTATATTATCGTTCCTTTAGGCGGGACACTTCTCTGCCTCTTTTCGGCCATACAGATTGCAAAGCTAGTTAAGGTGTTACTCAAGTAGCAAATGTATCTACAAAGAGTGGTGCGTCATATAGCAAAATCCTGTGAGATCAGTTCTCTGCAAGAGCTTGACGTGGCTCACAGCCAATTCTAATGAGGTGAAAGGTATGGAGCTAGTAAGCGGTATAGGACTTTTTCTGGGGCTGCTTTTGCTTCTATGTGCGGGGATACCGGTTGCCTTCTCTCTGGGTTTTGTTGCAATTGTCGCAATGTACTTCCTTTGGGGATTCGAAGGTCTGGTCCTTGTCGCGGGCGCGGCCTACAGCAAGAATACGGAATTTTTTATTATTACGATTCCTCTTTTTATTCTCATGGGTGAAGCGATCGCGATAAGCGGCATTGGCAAGGATGCGTTTAAAATGGTTGACGCTTGGCTGGGGTTTTTGCCTGGCGGGCTCGTCATAGTAACGGTCGGTATCTGCACCATTTTTGGTGCAGTAAGCGGGTTTAGCCCAGCAACTGTTGCTGCGATTGGTCCTGTAGCATTAGAAGAAGCACGAGAGAGAGACTATGATAAAGGATTTATGCTAGGAGCCGTTGGTGCGGCTGCTGGTCTAGCTATAATCATCCCCCCGAGTATTCTTATGGTAATTTATGCCTTCTTAGCCGAGGTTTCGCTCGGCAAGTTGTTTTATGCAGGCGTTGTTCCTGGATTGGTAATTTCCTTTATGATTACAGTCTATGTTATGCTTAGGGCTGTTTTCGACCCAAAAGCTGCTCCGAGAAGCACTAAGTACCTGTGGCAGGAGCGGCTTAAAGTCACATTTTTTATATTGCCATTCGCGTTGCTTATTTTTCTCGTCTTGGGAACAATTTGGGGAGGGATAGCAACGCCAACCGAAGGCGCCGCTTTAGGTGCAGCTGGCGCGCTAATTCTGCCTTTGGCATATGGTAAGTTTAGGCATTGGAAAACGCTCAAAACCATTCTTATCGGAGCAGCGAGAATCAATTGTATGGTAATGTTTATACTTCTAGGAGCTGCGCTGTTTACGACGGTCTTGGCGTATTCAGGATTCACGGAGAGTCTAGTTTCGTTGGTCGTCAGCCTGGATATGCCCAACTGGTTGATTGTAACGGCTATGATGGCGGCGGTTTTTTTCCTCGGCTGCGTGATGGATGCGCCATCTATTCTTTTCTTGACAATGCCCATCTTTTTGCCCATTGCTATCAGTCTGAAGTTCGATTTGATCTGGTTTGGGGTCCTTTGTCTGGTTAATCTTGAAATCGCTACTATCACGCCTCCCGTAGGCCTTAATCTCTACGTTATGAAAGCTATCGCCGATGACGTATCCGCGACAGAAATTGTCCGGAGCGTCGCCCCTTACTGGGTCCTTCTAATGGCCTCTCTGCTTATATTAGGGCTTTTTCCTGTGCTTTCGACATGGCTCCCAAACCTAATATTGGGTAAGGGATAAACCTGTCCGTGAAATTGATGGAGAAGCGATACTAGGTCGAAACTTTACTCGTTAGTAATCAATTTGGGTATTGCAATCTTGAGTTGTTCTAAATAGATTGTCAGTTGGAGAAAGGGGGAGCAACTTGTCCGAGAAGGTGTTTGAAGACCTCAAGGTGGCTGCATTTTGCTGGGGAATAGCAGGACCTCTCATGGTAAAATATCTTGCTGAGCATGGGGCCACAGTTGTACGAATAGAAAGCGCTAGCCGGATAGACATGGTCAGGTTAACTGCTCCTTACAAGGATAAGATATCGGGCCGAAATCGATCACTTTTTTTTGCGAACTATAACGAAAATCAGTATTCGGCAAGCGTCGATCTTAAAAAGCCGGAAGGACTGAAATTGGCAAAAAGGATAGTTGAGTGGTCGGATATCGTTGTAGAAAGCATGGTGCCGGGTGTTATGAAACGGCTTGGTCTGAGCTATGAGGAACTTAAAAAAATTAGAAAGGATATTGTCATGATCAGCACCTGCAACCAAGGTCAGACAGGACGAAATTCACTTCGGAAAGGATTTGGTACCCAGTTGACAGCCGCTGCCGGGTTTGCATATCTAACAGGCTATTCAGATAGGCCTCCCATTGTACCTGGAATGATGGGTTATACTGATGTTTGTAGTGCTCGCCTCGGGACCAGCGCTTTGATCGCAGCTTTAATACACCGCAAGAAAACAGGTAAAGGACAGTACATTGACATTTCTCAATTGGAGGCCGGGGTGATCTACCTATCAGCACAGATGCTTGATTACTTCGCAAATCAAAGGGTGGCATGCAGGATAGAGAATAAAAGTTATCGAGCATCCCCTCACGGAGCATATCCCTGTAAAGGTGATGATGAATGGTGTACGATCTCGGTCTACGACGATGGGGAATGGAATCGACTAACTGTCGCGATGGAGACTCCGGAATGGGCTAGACAAGAGAAGTTTGCGACTCTTGAAGGAAGGAAAAAACATGAAAGTGAGCTGGATGCCCGGATTGGAGAATGGACTAGGGGTTATAGTTCACAGGAGGTACTGGATATTCTACAAGAACATGGCGTCAGATCTGGGATCGTCCAAGATAGCAGGGGGTTGTATAAAGACCCGCAGCTTGATCACCGGAATCATTTTGCGAAGTTGGATCATTCCGAAATTGGAGAATATAGATGCGAAAAGATAGCATTTCGCCTTAGTGAGGCATCCGCTGAGTGCACTTCGGCAGCGCCCTGTCTTGGCGAGCATAACCATTACGTATGTACACAGATACTAGGAATGTCTGATGGAGAGTTCGTGCAGCTTCTGGAGGACGGTGTATTTGACTAGGATATCGACTTATGCTCAGCCTCTATCTGCTACGGCAGGATAGTCCATGACGAGCCCATGACGCATCAGTTTTAAATTGTTTCGCAAAAAAATTGTCCGATGCGAATCCCTTATTTAATCGCGGAAGAAAGTTCACCTTATTCAAAGAACTCTCGGTCGCTAGAACTGAGTAAGAGAAATGGGAGAGTGCGCTTGAGAAGGTTTTCAATACCTGTCTTGAACCAATGAATTAACAAAAACTTTAGGCCACCAGCCTCAGGACATTCCGATTCCAACGAGTTGCTTGCTGCCGTGAGTTTACCACACTATGAACAAATGAAAGGCAAACTCCTGGGAAGAAATCTTAATTTTCGTTTTTTACCATAACCTGGGGCTTGAAGGAGGAAATATGTCAGAAAGGCATCGGTTGGAAGGAAGGAAACTTCTCATAGTAGACGACGAACCGGACGTTATTGAAACGCTGAAAGAAGTATTGAAAGGCTGTGATGTGAGGGGTGCTACCAGTTTCGAAGAGGGAGAAAAGTTGCTCAAAAGAGAGCATTTTGACATCGCCATTTTAGATATAATGGGGGTTAATGGATATGAACTTTTGGAGATTGCCAAACGGCGTAACACTATTTCTGTTATGTTGACAGCCCATGCATTCAGTCCTGAGCATGCTGTAAAATCATTTAAGATGGGAGCAGCCTCGTATATTCCTAAGGAGGAGATAGAGGGAATTGAAAGTTTCCTGGAGGACATACTTGAGGCGCAAGAAAAGGGAAAGCATTTTTGGTGGCGCTGGCTGGATAGACTTGCAGCTGTTTTCGAGAAAAACTTCGGAGAAGAATGGCAGAAGACAGACAGAGATTTCTGGAAAACTTTTCTGCAATAATCTTGGTCTAAATGCTCAGCAAAGGACTAAAGGCCATGCGGCCAAGTTAAACGGTTACGAAGGCAAGAACATTCATTAAAAACGAGAAACGACTTCCCAATCTGTTTTTCATTTGTAATGCTTTAACTCCGTAGACTGAAAGACGTGGTGAATTCGATTTAATCTGATGTTGTTTACAACATCCTTAAAATATTTCAATTACTGCAAATAAATGGGCCTATCATGCGCCCCTTCGTATTAAGAATACATAAAACCCTGCAAATTCGGGAAATGCTCTAATGTAATCAGGTTTAGGGAGGAACCTGTGTTGTTAACACGCCTAAAGTGCTACTCTTTCTTGCGGCTTTCTCCCATATCAGCCCCCTCTAGGAGCATAAAGGGAAGGCTGTCATACAAGTTCAATGGTGGTATGATTGACGTCAATTATTTTTCCCGGTCAGCGACAATTATAATTCCCGGTTCTCCCTTGCCTCCAAAGCCAGCTGCTTATCCGATGCGGGTGAAGCGGAGGGAGCCCGTAGGGCGACCGTAGATTCACCCGCTGGCCGCGGTGGCCCCCTCCCGTTTTCGGCTCTGTTCTATAGGTATTGCTTCCTGAGTTCCTGGGCTTTTCTCTGGTCAAACCCGATGTCCGCCCCGCAAACATCATAAATCCATACCGGATGACCATAATCGAACTCTCGGATCAAGAGCCCCCCTTGAAAATCCGTGATCATGTGTCGCCGCCGGTGAGAAAATCCCTGGTTTTGGCCGGTGAGAAAGTCCCTATGCTTGGTCGGTCAAGAAATCCCATCCTGGATTTTCTTCCCCTCTCCCCGTAAGGTCAGGATCTATCTTCTTCTGATCTGATTCTTATTCTTCCCCAGTAGCGGCCCTCAGAATAAGGTCATGGTTTTGTCCTGGAGGCAGAAACCATGATCCAGAAGATCCGATGCGCCAATCCCAACTGCCGACGGCTTTTTGTTCCCGATCCCCGGGTAAGGAACCACCGCTATTGTGGCAGGAAGGAGTGCCGGCGGTTTCGGAAACGACGCTGGCAGAGCGAGAAGATGAAGACCGACCCGGCCTACCGCAAGAACCAACAGGAAAGCCACCAATGCTGGATGGAACAAAACCGGGATTACCCTCAGAGATACCGGGCGAAGAACCCTCAGTACGTCACACGCAATCGTCTCCTGCAAAAGTTCCGTGACCAAAAGCGCCGGGATCGTCGCGATCTTGCAAAGATGGACGAGTCAAATCCCCTTTATCGCGTAAAACCAGGACATTACCACCTGATTCCTGCCAAAAGTGATCTTGCAAAGATGGACCCGATATCTCCTCGATACTTCCTGATTCCGAACACTTGCCCACTTCTTGCAAAAAAGGACTCGATGGACTCGACGTCTTTTTCCGCTTTAGAGTGCGCCACAAAGGAGAGCGCAAACCATGATGGAAAAAGTCATCCTTTGTCCCGAGCGGGTCCGTAAGATCACCGGCACCTTCGGATTTATCGAGCACCGCTTCCTGCAAGAGGGTTTTTTCTCCTCCCTCAGCCACTGTGAACTTTTGCTCTACCTGTTCCTGGTGCTCGTGGCCGACCGACACGGCCTGTCCTTTTACTCCTATGACAAGATATGCACCCTTTTGAGAATCACGGTCGATGAGTTCATCCTGGCAAGGGATGGGCTTATTGAAAAGGACCTCATCGCCTTTGACGCTCGCACCTTCCAGGTTCTCTCTCTACCCCGGGATGGACCACAGCCAACTCCCATCAGAGGAAAAGAACAAATGAGGGACAAAGATCCCGCCACTATCCACCAACAGATTGTCCGATCCCTGGGAGGAGATCATGATCAGTAGACACACCGTTTTCGAACTCCACCGTCTCTACCATGAAGGGCTCTCGAAACACCGAATCGCCGACACCCTTCATATCGATCCCAAAACCGTGAGGAAGTTCCTAATAGACCCCGGACCCCAAAAGGGTCCCGGTAACAAGGCCAAGCAAGCTGGAGCCCTTCAAAGAGGAAATACAGAGGCTTCTTGCGATCGATGCAAAGGCCCCCGCCACGGTGATCCTCCAACGGATCGCTCCACTGGGCTTTGGCGGTGGCATCACCATCCTCAAAGACTATCTGCGTACCCTTCGAGGCCACTTAAAGCACAAAGAAGCCTTCATCCGTTTTGAGTCTTTGCCAGGGGAGCAGTGCCAGGTTGATTGGGGCCACTTCGGATCCATCACCTACGGGGATACAACGCGCAAGCTCTACTGCCTGGCAGTCCTGGAATGCCACAGCCGCCTTCTTTACCTGGAGTTCACGCACTCCCAGCGACAGGAGACCCTCCACCGTTGCCTTCTCAATGCGTTTCGTTTTTTCAAGGGCACCCCAAAAGAACTGCTCACCGATAACATGTTGACCGCAGTCACCGAACGCATAGGACCCATCATCCGCTTCAATGAGGCCTTCCTGGACTTCCTCCGCCCCTTTGCCATCGTCCCCAGGGCCTGCAACCCCAGAAGCCCTCACGAAAAGGGCAAAGTGGAAAAAGGCGTGATCCACTACATCCGGCACAACTTCTGGCCCTTGCGCTCTTTCACGAATCTGTTCGACCTTCAACCCCAGGCCGACCACTGGAGAGACACCATCGCCAATGTGAGAATCCACGGCACAACAGGACAAAGACCCATCGAGCGCTTTCAAGTGCAGGCCTTAAGACCCTTGCCCGAAGTTCTCCCCGATTGCAGGGACACGTCTCCTGCCAGGGTCTACTCCGACTTCTCCATCCGCTTCGATGCCAATACCTACACCGTGCCCCCCTGGGCCATCGGCAAACAGGTCATTGTCAAAGCTGACCACCGCACCCTCACCGTGTATCTCAAAGACAAAGCCATTGCCACTCATCCCCGATCCTATAAGCGCAAAGATCGCGTCGAACTGCCCGCGCACAAGGAAGCGGCGCTGAGACAAAAACGAAGATTGTGGAAATCAGACCTGGTTCAAGCCTTCATCAGTCTCGGAGAAGAGGCCAAGGCCTACCTCGAACATCTCTCCGACACCCATGAGCCCCTCAAGAAAAACCTCGAAAAACTCCTCGCCCTCAAAGATGAATACGGCCCCTACGCTCTCATCGAAGCCATCAAAAAAGCCTCCATGCATCACGCCTACGGCGCACACTACATCGAAAACATCCTCTACCAGGAAAGGACCCCCAAAACTCTTCATCCCCCGGTCAGACTCAAACAGGAAAAGCTCAATCGCATCCGCCTCGATGAACCCTCCCTGGCCGATTACGACGCCTTCATCATAAAAAGGAGAAATCCATCATGACAACAATCGAGCAGGTCAAAGAAAAACTTATCCAGTTACGACTCAAGATCATGGCCCAGCGCCTCGAAGAGGTTATCCAGCAAGCCAAAGAGAAAAACCGCGACCCCCTCTTTGTCCTCAATCAGCTCGCCGAGGCTGAGGCAGATCATCGGTTGCAAAGCGCTATCCGGCTCCGGTTCCAGCAAGCCAAGCTCAATGAAAAAATCACTCTCGACGCCTTCGACTTCCACCACCACAAGTCAAGACAAGACCACAAAGCTCAGATCCTCGACCTCCTTAATCTCGACTTCGTCTCCAAGAACAAGGATGTGATCCTGATCGGCAATCCAGGCACCGGAAAAACCTTCCTGGCCAAGTGCATCGCCTATGCCGCTTGCAACGCCAATATCAAGGTCCTCTTTACCAGTGCCATGGACATGATCAATCACCTCATCGCCGCAGAGGCCGACCGATCACTCCTGAGAAAACTCCACCACTATCAATCCCCGGCCCTTCTTGTATGTGACGAACTCGGTTATCTCTCCCTCGGCCAACAGGGCTCGCACCTCTTCTTCCAAGTCATCAGCGCAAGACACCAGGCAAAGTCAACGTTGATTACAACGAACTTACCCTTCGCTGACTGGGGAAAGGTGTTCGACTCAACTACTGTGGCTACAGCGATTGCCGACCGCCTCGTTCATAACTCGGAGGTCCTCATCCTCGGAGGAAGCAGCTATCGAAGAAAACAAAAATAGTCAGAACTGAAAAATACTAGGCCACCGTAACCATCATGATACGGTGCACACCATCTACAACAGTCTCTGAAAACTCGGAGACAGCGCTGATTTATGCTCACTCGATACACCTGTCCATTTTTAAACCGGCCAAAACCAGGGATTTTCTCACCGGCGGCAATAATTTGGAACGAAACTTGGCTTGCCGAGCCGTAGCATGGACCAAATTCTGTTATTTTGCCCGGCTTCGCTTTCAGCTACGCCGCGGCACCCTTCGCTTTGCGCGTTGCTTTGAGCGAAGGTTGGTCGGGACGATCCCGGTCTCCGACCGGGACGACTCCTTCTCACCTGCACCTGGCCCCAACATAAAAACACTCGGCTTTCTCAGCCGAGTGCGCTTTTCAACTCATGGTCGGGACGACTGGATTTGAACCAGCGACTCCCGCGTCCCGAACGCGGTGCTCTACCAGACTGAGCCACGTCCCGACACTAGTGATATCAAACAATTAGATGGTGTGGAAAACCTCTTAAAGACCTCAATGTGTGCTTAATTGTAGCCATTCTCGAGAAATTGCTTTCTCCGATCAGCAGCCCGCCTCTGGTCTTCAAGGTCTTGGATGTTGTAACGCCGGAAAGTTTCATTGGTCCGATGCCCCGAAATCTCCATGGCGGTCTGCTCTGAATAGCCGCTGCGCACCATCTCGCGGATACCTGATCTTCTTAAATCATGAAACAGCAGGGAGTCAAGACCAATTTTTTCGCAGGCCGCAGACCAGACCTTCCGAAAGTCTCCGACAGGGTGCGGTCTGCGGTTCCTCCGGTTGTTCCCAAAGCTTCGCATCCTGTGAAACACGAGTGGGTAGGTCCTCACCCCGTCTGCCAGTTGCCGCTTTTTTTGATTCATCAGAATGCGGTGAATTGCATCGTCGATGTAAATCGGGCGCGGCTTCCCGTTCTTGGATAACCTGGAAGGAAGTAAAATCGTCCGGTTGTCAAGGTCCACATGCTCCCACATAAGGCCTGTAACCTCTCGTTTTCGCCACGCAGTATGAAAGGAGAACTCCACCACTGGCTTGAGCCACTCAGGGAGGTGGTCCAGGAGTTTCTGAAGCTCAGCTCTGCTGATGAAACCCCGGCGCGGATCTGAAGGGGCGTACTTCTCGAAAACGGGTATTCTAAAGGGGTGCACTTTCCTGCGCTCAACTCCCAGCTTGAAGATCCTTCGCATCACATCAAGCTCTCGGTTGATGGTGCTGTGAGAGGCGTCCTCCTCTTCGCGTTGCCTTTTGTATGACTCGATCTGAGCATCCGACATCGAAATCGCTCTTCGGCCCTCGGTAGCGAGTTGATCCAGAGACATTCCGCCTTTCTTGACCTTGTCGATCGCTTCGGTGAGTTCAGGGGCTTGCAGTCTGGCAAAGTGCCCGAAGACGGTGAACACCCGCTCCTTGTCCCTCTTGCCCTTTTGATCGAAATAAAGGAGGTAGTCCCCCATCAGTTCACCCAGAGTGACATTTTCAAGGTCTCGGCGGGACCTGCCCTCCGTCCTGATCTCGGCGATCCGTTGCTGGAGGAACCCGATGGCCTCGGTCTTCTTTTCCGTGCCGGCAGATTCCCTGTGGATCAGGCCGTTGTCCCGATATTGAACCCACCAGGTTTTCCCGCGAAGATATAGACTCCCCTCGCCTCTTCCTCTCCGCTTCGCCACGGTTGTCTCCTTCGAATTGAAGAGCTTTTGTAAGAGAATTGGTTCGTAAACTACTTGGGCCGAATCTAACGTCAGGGCGGCTCTTCGATTTCACTTTATTGTCTCTGCTGCCTCGATAAGGCGTTTGATCTTTGCTTTTGTGAAATTTGCATCCTTGATGAAGCGCAGGAGGGTGAGAACATCCGGCCTTGTATGGAGGTAGTCAGTTAATTCCGGGTCTGTGGAAGATGACAAGCGAAACAACACATCGGGATCTGCAGCCAGCAGCCTTGCAAGCTCCTTGATGACCTCTGGTCGCGGTGGGCTTTCCTTTCCCCGCTCGATTCGGCTGAGATAAGCGGGAGATATACCTACCTTTGTCGCTGTCTCTCTGAGGCCGAGGTCTTGTGCGGCCCTGAGGTCTCGGATTGTTTCACCAAAGCTTCTCATGGAGGGCAATATAGCCCACTGTTTTGTGTTTTGCAACACGAAATTTTTTTCTGGTATTCTTTCCCTTTCTTTGGTATACATCCAGGTTGGTCTTTCCAGAAAGGCACGGAGCCTATGTTTTGCTGCGACGTATTTGACAGAATATACCTGCAAGAGCAACAAACATGAAGAAATTCAACAGGTTTCACCTCATGATAAGGTTCAGCGAGAAAACGGTTTACTCCATGGCTCAGCCCGGGACTATCCGGTTCTCTCAGGAGTGAATTAAAGACAAGAATGAGGGATGCCGTAAGCGGAGTTTCTGTATGAGCAAGAAAAAAACCAGGAATCCCGAGAATACGATTCCGGCGGGATACACGCTCGACTACGTTTCCGGTAAACAGGTCAAGGAAACGAATAAAGAGTTGGTCCGTCAGCGGGTGGTTCGGGCCTTGATCCATGAGTACGGATTCTCGCCTGAAGACATGGAGTTGGATTTCCCCATCGGAGGGCGCAAGAAGGTGGATGTGGCCATTTTCCACCACGGTAAGGACCATATAATCGAGAATCTTGGCCGAGCCGTACTCTGCCGTCCGGAACCCAATGTGGGCAAGAACGCCGTCCGCATCCGCGATTTTGAGCAAGCTGCAAAGGATCTTGACGAGCTCGAAACCATCATGCGCGAGGTCGAGGCTGTTAAGTATGGCTTGTGGACCAACGGCCTAGAGTTCTTTTTCGTCGAGAAAGAGCAAAGGCGTTTTGAAACTAGATGTAACCCCATCGGCGACTGGCCGATGGCTGAAGAGTCGGTCGGTACCAAAGATGTCATCTCCGACGCGCATACCCGTGTCGCTGACAACGAGATGCTGAAGATTACCTTCCGCAGATGCCACAATTTTATTCATGGCAACGAGGGCATGCCCAAAGATGCCGCATTCTGGCAGTTCCTGTACATTATTTTCTGCAAGATGCACGATGAAAACCTTAGGGCGAAACAGCGGCAAGCCTGGCGGCGCCGCTTCTGGGCAGGTCCCAAGGAGCAGTTTGAGGAAAAAGGTCGCAAGGAGATCCGCAAGCGGATTGAAGGACTCTTCACCGAGGTTAAAAAGCAGTACAAAAACATTTTCCGGGGAAACGAGGAGATCACCCTCTCCGATCGTGCGCTGGCCTTCATCGTCTCCGAGTTGGCCAAATACGACTTCACCCGCACGGATGTCGATGCCAAAGGAGTCGCCTATCAAGAACTGGTCGGTGTGAATCTTCGTGGCGACCGTGGCCAGTACTTCACCCCCAGGGGTGTCGTCAAGTTAGTGGTTGAGATGCTCAATCCCAAAGAAAATGAGACTGTTCTTGACCCTGCATGCGGGACCGGCGGTTTTCTCGTTGCGACCCTCGCCCACCTGCTCAAGCAGTTTCGAGAGGAGCAAGACTGCAAAGTCGGCGTTGAGAGCACATCAGACTTCTTGACGGTTCACGAGCGACTCAAGGAATATGCCTCCCATCAGGTCTTTGGAGCCGATTTTGACCCCTTTCTCATTCGCGCCTCACAGATGAATATGGTGATGGCCGGTGACGGGCGTGGGCATATTTATCACCTGAACTCTTTGGAGTTTCCGAACGGTCACACCGCTGACCTGGAAAAGGCGAGAAAGGAGATCAAGCTCGGGACCTTCGACATTGTCATGACCAATCCCCCCTTTGGCTCGGATATCCCGATCACGGACAAGGCTATCCTGGGTCAATACGAACTGGCCCACAACTGGGAGCCGGACGGCGAAGGCGGTTTCCGGAATACCGGCGTCCCGAAAGGGAGCGTCGCACCTGAAATCCTTTTCATCGAACGCTGCATCAAATGGTTGAAGCCGGGGACCGGCCGGATGGGTATTGTCTTGCCTGATGGCGTTCTGGGCAACCCGGCAGCGGAATACATTCGATGGTGGATCATGCGCGAAACTCAGGTCCTTGCCTCCGTGGATTTGCCTGTGGAAGCCTTTATCGCTGAGGCCAACGTCAACATCCTGACCAGCCTGCTCTTTCTCCGCCGCAAGAGCGAGGAGGAAAAACGTATAGATGCATTAGGTGGCGCCAAGGAGTATCCGGTCTTCATGGCCGTGGCCGACAAGGTCGGCTTCGATCGACGCGGCAACAAGCTTTACAAACGGACCCCGGACGGCGAGGAAATCGTCGAACCCAGGCAGCACGTCGAGCGCATCCGGATCAATGGGCGTATCGTGGAGCGGACCTTGACCCGCAGTGAAAAGATCGAGGATAACGATTTGCCGGTCATCGCGGAAAAGTATCGTGAATTTCTCATGGAGCACGACCAATGAGCGGTGCTGTCCACTACCATGAAGGGCGATTTCCTCCCACGGAATTGGACTGGGCGCGGCTGGTTCCCCTGATCGGTCCGGCCAATGCAGACGTCGCCCGCTACGATGGCATTTTAGCCGCCATTCCCAATGCCCATGTGTTGTTGAGTCCGCTCACCACCCAGGAAGCGGTTCTTTCCTCCCGTATCGAGGGCACTCAGGCCACCATGGGTGAGGTGCTGGAGTATGAAGCTCGCGGCGGTACGGACGAAACCTCGTCTGCAAAAGAGGCCGACATCTGGGAAATTCTCAATTATCGCAAGGCCATGCGGGTGGCCACGGACATGTTGACCGACCTGCCGTTATGCCAACGCATTGTGCTGGAAACCCACCGGATTCTTCTAAACAGCGTGCGCGGCCATGGGAAATCCCCAGGCGCGTATCGAAAAGTCCCCAACTGGATCGGCCCGAAAGGCTGCCCCATCGAAAAAGCCAAATACGTGCCGATCAGCGCGGAAAAGATCCCGGAAGCCATGTCCCGGTGGGAAAAATTCATCCACGAGGAGGGACCGGATCGTTTGATCCAGCTGGCCCTGCTCCATGCGGAGTTCGAGGCCCTGCATCCTTTCCTGGACGGAAACGGCCGCCTGGGGCGCATGCTGATCCCCTTGTTTCTGTATCAGGCCCGTATCATCCAGCAACCGATGTTCTACATCAGCGCCTATCTGGAAAGCCACCGCGACGAGTATTACGAACGGCTGCTGGCCGTCTCTCGTGATGACGACTGGAGCGGTTGGTGCGCCTTTTTTCTCGAGGCGATTCGAATCCAGGCGACGGAAAACCTCGCCAAAGCGAAGGCGATTCTCGACCTATACAGCCGCATGAAGATCCACTTCGCCGATCTGACCCATTCCCAATATGCCATTCACGCCCTGGACTGGATTTTCGAGCGGCCGATTTTCAAGGGGTCAGATTTTGTGCGCTCCACCAATATCCCCAAGCCCACGGCCCAGAGGATACTGAGTCTGCTGAAGACCGAAGGGATCCTCCGGCAGCTTCAGCCCGGACGCGGCCGTCGCGCAGCAACGCTGGCTTACCCGGAATTGCTGAACATTGCGGAGGGATACGATGCGTTTTGATGCTCACGAATGAGCCACAAGCCGTTTTGTGGCTCACAATAGACCAAAAGTGAGACACAAAAGGCTTTGTGTGTATTCTGCGAACAACAACCCACAAAAGATTTTCGAAACAGGGGGATACAGCAGATGAGCGATCAGAACGAAAACCTCGATGAAGGCCCGCAGGATGATGCCGAGGAAAGCAGCCCCGAGAATTTCTTCATAGACATCCTGACCGGCAAAAAGGAAAGCGCCTCGCCCAAGAAGCTCTTGGTGCAAAAAGTTCTGCGTCAGCTCATCGAGAGTTACGGCTTTGACCGGAACGACCTCGAGGTCGACTACAGGCACCGAATCAGAGGCGGAAAGCCCAGCAAGATCGACATCGCGATATTTCATCCCGGCGCCGAGCACACAAACGATAACCTTCAGCGGATCATCGTATGTAAAACTCAGAAAAATCGTGACAAACTTCGTTCGATTAGGGAAGTCGAGCCCGACCTGCGCGAATTGAAAGAACTTCTGGAACTTATCCCCGGCGCCACGCTGGGCATGTGGACAAACGGCCAGGAAGAGTTCTTGTTAGAGGTCGAGCGCACTCGCTTCGAAGTGAGGGCCAAGCCGCTGGGCGTCTGGCCTGTTCCCGGGGAGGCAGCATCCGACCTCGGCAAAACCGGTGGCGTGATCCAAGTCGCTGCGGATGCCGAAGACCTTGAAGACTCCTTGTTGCGGGCGCACCGGTACATTAACCGCAACCTCGGACTGGACCACAAAGAAACCTTCAAGCAGATTGCCCTTCTGATGTTCGCGAAGATGTACGACGAGACCCGGCCTACGAGTGAGCGAAAGTTCTGGATCAAGGGAAACGAGCCCTTCACGGAGGACGGCCAGAAGGCGATTCAGAGGCGTATCGGAGAATGCATTACCGCGGCCAAATCCTGGCAACCGAATCTCCTGGTCCGCGGCTGGGATCTGACCCTAGAGCCGCATGAAACAGCACGGGTGGTGACCGAGCTGGCCCGTTACTCTTTAAGTGAGACCCAGCCCCGTTACCGTACCGGTGCCTTCCGTTCTATCGTCAGCAGTGTGATGGATGGGCGAGAAGGCCGTTATCCTACACCCCTCAACGTGGCAGAAATGGCGGTGCAGATGCTCGACCCCAAACCGGGCGAGCGCGTTATGGATTGTTCCAGCGGCACCGGCACCTTCCTGGCGATGACCGCCGTCCATATCTTCAAGAAACATCTGTCGGCCCTCGGCACCACGCCTGAGGAGGCCCAAAAAGAACAGATCCTGCAAGCCCAAAACGAAACCGCCTCTTGGGCGGCCAGCAATGCACTGGGCTGTGACATCGATCCGTTTCTGGCAGTCGCCAGCCGCATGAACCTTCTGTTCACCACCGGCAATCCAGGCCGCATCTTCCGCATCGATGCTCGCACGTTCCCGGATGGGGATTTGGACGGGATCGATGCCGCTCGTCCTGCCATGCCCCTGGGAAGCATGGATGTGGTTCTACTCAATCCCTGGTTTTCGACCCAAGACACGGTGAGCGATGCCTCAATCCTAAAACGCTTTGACCTTGGCAACACCTGGGAGCGCGACGAGGACGGCGGCTATCGCAAAACCGGCAATCTGAATACTGGCGGTGTGCCGCCTGAGGTGCTGTTCCTGGAGCGTGCCCTGCAGTGGGTGAAACCAGGCACCGGCCGTGTGGGTATTTTACTACCTGACGGTCTTTTGGGGAATCCTGGCGATGAGTATGTACGCTGGTGGATACTTCGCAATTGCGAGGTGCTGGCCAGTGTGGATCTACCAGTGGAGCCTTTCAAGGTCACAGTGAAGGAATACGGTCTTACACCCGCCTTGCCGAGCCTCCTTGTGCTTCGCCGCCGTAGCCATGAAGAGCTGATCAAAACCGATTATCCGGAATACAAGGTCTTCATGGCCGTGGTGGACCGGGCCGGGGTGGATGCCCGAGGCAAGCTCCTGTTTCAACGTGCGCCCGACGGTGAGGAACTGGTCTTTGATGAGGAAGTGATTGAGCGGGTCCGCGAAGGCGGTGAAATTGAAATCCGGCGCACCACCCGCCCCAACCGCCGCATTCATGATGAGCTGCCGCTGGTAGCACAGAAGTACCTGGAATTTAGGACAACCGGCAAGGTGACATCATGAGCAGAAAATTTCAATGCAAGATTATTCCGAGTACCTGGCTAGAAAAAAATGGCCGGCGTCTCGACTGTGGTCCTTATCTTTCTGGAGCAATCGAAGCGCGTGAACTGCTGCGGAGTTTATCAGCCCCGAAAGAGCCCCTTCAGAATCTAACGACCGGCATTTATCACGCAGGCCGGGAAGGGCGGCTTTGGGTTGAGTCGCCTGAACACGGTGTGAAGTTTTTTGGGAGCACAGACATCCTATCAGCTGATTTATCAGCATTGGCGCTTATCTCGAAGAAGCAAGTTGCCGCAAACCCCAACTTTAGAATCCATAAAGGTTGGACGCTGATTACCCGCTCGGGAACTATTGGCCGAATGGCTTACGCTCGTTCAGATATGGACGGCCTTGCGTGCTCTGAACATGTGATGAGAGTTGTGCCAGATGCTTCGAAAGTAAAACCTGGGTATATCTACTCCTATTTATCGAGCCGGTTTGGAGTTCCTCTTGTGGCTTCAGGGACATACGGTTCGATTATCCAGAGCATTGAACCACACCACATTTCGAACCTTCCTGTACCACGACTTGGAGGAGTCGAAAACAAAGCCCATGAGCTGGTTCAGCGTGCTGCGGATTTACGAACAGAGGCATCAAGGATGATCGAAGCGGCGACCGCTAAAATGCTCACAGAACTTGATCTGCCACCACTCCGTTCATCCAATGTCACAAAGCTGGGGTGGTCAGCTATTTCGTCGAGGAATCTTCGACACCGGCTCGACGCGCCGTTCCACTCCCCTGCCGCACTTGAAGCTGAGGCAGCTGTCCTGAATGGGCGGCACCCAGCCGAACGGCTTAAGGGGGTAACTGATAGACTTTTTAAGCCACCGATCTTCAAGCGGCTTTGGGTTGATGGCCCCGAATATGGACGTCAATTCATTAGCGGCAGCGACGCATATCTTTACGAGGCGAATGAGCTCCGGTATGTGAGCACCCGTACACCAAACTTTGACGAATTCATTGTTAAGCGTGGCTGGGTTATTTTCCAGGCTGCAGGTCAGATCTATGGTCTCTTTGGACGTCCACTATTCGTATCAGGGTGGATTGAAGACATTTTTTGTGCCGATGACCTCTATCGCATTGTGCCGAGAACTGTGGCAGATGGTGCCTACATCTATCTCTTCCTGAGGACTGAACACGGTCAAGTGCTCATCAAGAGACAGGCTTCTGGAAATAGCATCCCACGCGTCTGGGATCCGCACATGGAGAAATTTGAGCTCCCTTGGCCTGACGAGCATGTTCGTGAACGATTAGCAGTGCCCGTTATCGAGGCACACGATCTGATTGCCAATGCTCTGTCAATACAGAAGCAGGCAATAGCACTTGTGGAAAAGGCTATAGAGGAGGGAGGACGCTGATGGCTAAGGTCATACCCATCGGGCAGCCTGCGAACGAATCCGAACGAAAAGCCATCGGCTTCCTTCGAAATCATTTGCCGGAGGGATGGCTGATATTCCATAATTTCGAGATGCGCCAGGGTCAGGACGTGTTCGAGATCGACATCGCCATTCTCGCGCCTCATGCGGTTTACCTGGTGGATGTCAAAGGGACGCGGGGAAACATCGATGTATATAACTCCAAGTGGTACCCTGAGGGGCGGCAGCCGTTTTTTTCGCCCCTGGCCAAGTTGCGCAGTCACGCCAAGACTATGGCCGCCATAATCCGAGAGAGCAACGCCGGCCTGATTGAGCTGCGCAAGGCCCATGTGCATGCCACCGTGCTCCTCACTGCTGACGATGCTGCCATATTCGACCCTTCCGGTAAAGACAGTCCAGATGTAACCGACTTCAAGCATTGCCTGAAATACTTTCGCGACCAGAGTCCGATTCCTGATAACCGACTGAACAACATTACCCGTTTCCACTCTCAGATCGCAAAGGCGATCACCGGCAAGGCTAAGCCGAAAAGTGCGGCCTTGGTTTTTCGTGATTGGCAGGTTGAGGAGAAGCTGGGCGGCACCGACCGCTACACCGAGTATAGGGCCAAACACAACCTGTTGGGTAAAAGCGGCGGCATGGTCCGCCTGCGGGTATATCAGGCCGACCCCTATCAGGATCAAATGGCCCGGGAGAAAGAGTTCAAGAAGATCAGCAACGCCTATCGCGCCGTGGCGCGTATGCCGGCTCACGCCAATATCCTGGCCGTGAAGGATCTCTTCGTTACGGATGAAGAGGACAAGGTTGTGCTGGTCACGGAGGACTTGCCAGGACAGGCCTTGCGTCTGCATATCAAGAAATCGTCCCTGGCGCTGACCTTTGATCAGAAGCTCCAGGTAATGCGAGATGTGCTCTCGGCCTTGGACCATGCGCATAGACATGAGGTAATCCATCGAAACCTGACCCCTGACGCCGTTCTGGTGACCAAAGGCGGGCAGGCCCGCGTGACCGGCTTCGATTTTGCCCGCGTAGGCAAGAACCGAACCTCCTCCATTGCCGATCAGATCATCGATGATCTGGATCCAGCGTATCAGGCCCCTGAATGCTTCAAGGATCCGACCCAGGCAAGCATCGCCTCCGACCTTTATGCGGCTGGTCTCATATTCTATGAACTGCTTACAGGGGAAATGCCCTTTGAAAGCGTGGATGAGATGATGGAAGCCGACGGCAAGTTCCCGATGAAGCCTTCGGAACACAAACCGGATCTTCCTAAAGGCGTGGACGAATGGCTGCAGAAGTTCTGCGAATTCGACCCAGAAGATCGCCATGCCAGTACTGCCGTTGCCCGAAAGGGCCTTGATGATATGATTCTTCCCCAAGCCAAGAAAGAGGCGGCATCGGATGACGTGATTGGTTTGCCGGCTCTTGCCGATGACCTTACCGACCTGCCGCAGGATTTTGTCCTGGCAAATCGTTTCCGCATCCAGAAAAAACTGGGCAGTGGCGGGTTCGGCGTAGCCTATCAGGTGTTCGACTCTATGGGTGATGTGGTGAGGGTCATCAAGCTGGTGACCAGGGACCGGCGGAGCGTTTATGAAAGGCTGTGCCGGGAATACAAAACCCTGACCAATCTGCCTGACCATCCGAACGTGGTAAAAGTGGTCTGGGCGGATCGCATGGCCGATGCCAAGCATACGCCCTACATCGTGTTCGAGTACGTGGAGGGCCTCGACGTCTCGGATTTGATCGATGCAGAGGCGCTGTCTTTGGAAGATTCGGTGCGCATCGTGTGCGAGTCGGCCGAAGGGCTGGTGCATTTGCACAGGCACGGGGTTTACCATCAAGACGTCAAGCCTTCCAACCTTCTCTGGACGGACAAAGGGGTTCGCATTATCGATTTCAATGTCGCCGTTAGCGAGAAGGACGAGGTTCAGGGCGGGGGCGGCACGCGTCGGTATATACCGCCGGATTTTGATTTTTCAAGTGAGCCGGATGCTTCGGATCGGGTGGATCGTGACCTCTATGCCCTAGGCATCTCTTTCTATGAATGCCTAACCGGCAAGTATCCCTTCGATGAGCCGGCGCCTCCGATCAAAACCCAGCCCAGAGATCCCAGACAGGTCAACGGCTGCTCCGAACTGAGTACTTCGCTGGTCAACTTACTGCTGAAAATGATCGCCCCGGAGCGCAAGGATCGCTTTGTCTCTGCAGAGCAATTCCTGACGGCCCTGGCCGAAGTCAAGGGTTACCGCTCTGTGCCGCGTACCGGCGAGGTCGGCACCAGGCCGAAGTTGGTACCGAAACTTGGCTTGGAGCCGACCAAACCGAATACAAACCCCTTTGTTGCGCATCTTCTAACCCTTTACAGTCAAAGCCAGATTTCCAATGCGGGCACCCGTGGTCTGGATGAGATTGGAAAGGCTACCTATGTGCCGACCTACCTGGACAGGAAGTTGAAACCTGCGCTGCTCAAAGGCGAATTCCGCCTGGTGGTCATCAGCGGAAATGCCGGAGACGGCAAGACCGCCTTCATTCAGCAGTTCGAAGCCTTTGCGGAGAGCAAGGGTGCCAAGATCCAGCGAAGTGCAAATGGTTCTCTCTTCCAGCTCAAGGGGCATACCTACCGGAGCAACTACGACGGCAGCCAGGATGAAGGAGAAGAGCGTAACGATACGGTGCTGCGAAAATTCTTCGGCCCCTTCGCAGGCAAGGACCATTCCGTCTGGTCGGAGAACCAGACCCGTTTGATTGCCATTAACGAAGGCCGCCTGGTCGATTTCTTCCTGGAGCATGAGGGCGAGTTCCCTCTGCTTGCCAAGCAAATCCAGCAGGGACTGTCAGGGGATGGTCCAGAATTTGGTGTTGCGGTGATCAACCTCAATCTGCGTTCCGTAGTCGCCGAGCCGGAGAAAGACCAGCCATCGATTTTGGAGCGGTTGATTGAACGTATGTCACAGCGGGAATTCTGGCAAGCCTGCGAAAAGTGCGACATCCAGGGCAAATGTTACGCTCATCATAATGCCAAGACTTTTCAGGATAATGTTGCCGCTCCGAAGGTGGTCGAACGGTTGAAGATGCTCCACACGATTACCCACCTCCGCGGACGGTTGCACGTTACGATGCGCGATCTGCGCTCTGCTTTGGCATTCATGCTGGTAGGCACCCGCGACTGCGACGGAATTCATGAGCTTTACCAGAATGGTGGAGAGGAGAACCTGAACCGAATTCTAGATGGGTTCTATTTTAATTCATGGGTTGGGGGGAGTGAAGGCTCAAATGACCGTCTGATCTCACTACTGCGGGAGATCGATGTGGGCCAAGTCAGCAACCCTGCCCTGGACCGTCAACTTGGCTTCCTGAATCCCAATGCGAAGGCTATGAGCCGATTTTCGTTTGCCGAGCGAAGCAGCTATGACGATGAGATTGCCGGGTCGCTGTTCCGCAATTTGCCAAGGGACTACACGTCAAAGAACCGCAACAAACTGATCGCCAGGCATAGAATGTACCTCTCCCATATGCGCCGCCGCCATTTCTTCGAGCGCCGGGATGTCGGCTGGAAAGAGATGTTGCCTTATCGAAGCATCGATTCTTTTCTGAATGCCGTCCGAGAACCGGGCATGAAGAGCGCCGATGAGGTTATCGCCGTCCTCCGGGCAATTAACCGCGGCGAAGGACTGAGCAATCCCGCACGTCTTGGCAACCGGTTGGCCTTGCGCGTCCGTCATGTGGATAAGGGTACCATCCGCAGCTATCGGCTTTTCGAAGGTGAGCATTTCACGCTTCGTACGGAGCAAGAGACGGCTGACCATCCCTTTTTGGAATGCCTGTCCCAGGCTCTGGTGTTTTTCTACGATTCGGGAGACGGTCACAGAGCCAGCTTCCGCATAAATCTTGAAATCTATGAGATGCTGATGCGGTTAAACAATGGCTACCGGCCAAGCTTGGAGGAGCAAGAAGGCTTTTACCTGAGCCTGGCAGTTTTCAAGAATGCCCTATCGGCTGCTCCGTATCAGGAGGTCCTTCTGACGGAAACAGGGCACCGTTTCTATGAAATCAACCGTGAGCAAAATGGGGTGCTGCACCTCTCTTTGTCGGATAAGGGAGCCGAATATAATGTCGATCAAGGGAAGAGATAAGGAATTTAGAACCCCGAAGGTTAGCTTCCTGGAATTTAAGCACATGGAAATGGATCGCGTGCTTACCATGCTTTTCCCGAGATTGAAATTCGACGGCTACGGCAGTCGAAAGCCACCTCGCGCATATAGCCTCCAGCCCGATGAATTTGCGGATGAAATCCTGAAGACATCGGAAATGAGGCAGTATTTCAGGGGCTTCGATCAATACCCTGCTGTCGTCCAAAAGTGGGTGGAAACCGATTTGCTCGATGTGGTGAACAGGGGCCAGTCCAAACAGGCCGTAGCATCCCCCAGGCCTCTTCATGGAGAGACTTATAAATTCAGGAATGCGAAGCACTGCCGAGACTACGGAGGGGCGGAACAGGTCTATTGGATGCTTTTCTATGCCCGAAAAGGCAGGGGGCAGGCGTCTAGGGATGCCTTGAAGCGGTTCTTCTTTCGAGGAATAGATCTTGTGACGGATAAGTACGATGCAGGTGCGACCGTCGATGTAGAAACCCAAGCCCTGCTGAGATTCGATACTCAGGTAACCGCTGACATGCGTGATTCGCGGGAGCCGGATCGTTATCCGCCGCTATGCATTGGGCAGGCCGACATCATGGCCGATGATATCCTTAGGCTTTTGGCTTATGAGCCCTACATCCCGCGCTCGGTGCTGGTGGACTACCTAAAGACCCTGCTCGCCTTCCACTTGGCACTCTATCACCTCAAGCTGCTGCACATGCTTCCAAAGGTAGTGAAGCAGCGATCCGGCAACGAACTTTGCAGCACGAAGGGGTGCTCCGTTGACCCTGGAATCGACAATGCGCTAGAAGGTTGCCCCTATAGGGTCGCTCTGGTCGTCGACATGGGCAATGCAGGCAACCCGCATATGGCCGAGTTGGCACGAAGGTCGACCGATCGGCTGTACCGTCAGATTCCGGCCTTCGTACAGGCTAACTTCGTCGTCAAGAAACTCGACGAGATGGCGGAGTACCTGAGCAAGAAAACAGGCGGCCTCGCCGCGCCGGTCGATGGCGTATTCTCCGTTGGTGATCTGGTTTCTCTGTTGAAGCCGGAGCATGATTCGGATCGCCAGGCTTATTTTAAATTCCGCCTTGCGAGCCTCATCGAGGAATCCACGGCTGGCAGCGCGGATGTGGATCCGGAGCTACGGGAAGTGACCGCACTGGGACTCGGGGAGTTCGAGACCTTCATTGAAATTCTGATGGCATACCGGGGCAAGTATCACCGGCAGTACATCACGGAATGTCTGGACTCTCTTTTGCTGAAGAACAAGGAAAACGGCCTACTGGCCCAGTCACGGACCAAGGGGAGCCCGCGCCGGTTTGTCCTGGGGAGTAGACTCCTCGAAGTGCTCTTGCAGGTGGCAGTCCTAACTCAGGAGGAAGGACGCTTTGTAACCCAGGAGGTCCGGATTGAAGAGCTGTTGACTTTCCTGCGGCATCGTTACGGACTCTTCATTGACCGGCTGCCAGAAAACGATAAGGCGAACGGCAGCATTCTGGATCGTAGGGCACTTCGCCTGAATCTTGAGACATTCAAGAAGCGTCTGCGTGAGATCGGCTTCTATGAGGATCTCTCGGACGCCTATGTGACCCAAAAGGTATCGCCGCGCTACACCATTGAGAGACGTAACGGGGCGGAAAAGAACGGGAGGCGCAGATGAGCAACGCATTTGTCAAGCTGCCCCAGGATATATTGAATGAGGCGGTTGCTGGATTGCTGTGCCCTCGCATCGAAGCGATCCTCGGTGATCGCGGCCAGGGACATTGCATGCGGGTTACCGACCTCGGTGATGAAGTCATGGAGTCCGTTTGCAAGGAGCTGCGTCGAACCCGCCCCGATGGCAATATCTTTATCTTGGGTACCCATGATCAGGAAGGTCTTCCTTATCGGGTCACCTCCACCAAAGTGGTGGAGCTGCGAAATCCTGATGAAAACGGTGAGCTGCGTCCGCCCTTGTTGGTCTTTATTCCTACCTTTCTCCGAACCAGTGCTGAGGATTCTTTTGGTGTGGCCACCTTTGAAGAGCTGGCCTTTACTTCCATCTACAAAGATCTTGCCTCCTCCCTGCTTGATCGACTGCCTGCAACCTTGGTCGGTCATGTTCGTGACCTTTTCGGAATCCTCTCTGAAGAAGAATGGCTGTTTGCCGACGAGGTTGCCCGTGTAAAGTACCTACTCACAGCACTGGAAAACGGAATAGACGGTGAAACGCTGGGCGCTAGCCTGTATGAACTGACACTGATTCCGGACTTCAAGCTGTTTGCCGATCCTGGAATGGTGAATGTCAAGATTAGGAGAAACCTGAATAGCGTCCGGGACCTGATGGCTTCGCACAAAACTGTGCGTGGACGGATTGTGGATTTGGGGCTCAGCGAAAAGGCGCTTGAGGCCCGATTGTTCGCATACTTTGAGAGATATGAAGTCCAAGAACCAGAAGCGTGGACACCGCCCATTGCGACCGACAAGACTTGGTGGTCCATCTCGTTCGACAAGTGGACTTTCCGGGAGGAGCTGTCGCTGGACAAGGTTTCATTGAATGTTCTCGAAACGGATTTACCGGTGGTGCGGGAGGAGGAAACCGATGATCGGCTATCCGGGCTCATCGGACAGCAGGTACTGGTTCCCAATGACCGCCGAAAGATGAATGTACTCTTCGAGGTCTTGCCCCATCCAGGGAAGGTCAGCGGTCTAGACCATTTTACCGTGCAGATCGTCTCGCAGGACGGCGGCCCTGTGGGTAAGTCCAAGAAAGTCAAAGCCTGGACGGCGAAACGTCTGCAATGTACCACCAGCCTCACCAAGCTTAACAAGATTGAATTTGAGGAAGGTTGGCATTTCATTCGGGTACTCCCCTGGACAGCCGACGGAGACCCGATCCCGCTGGAGTCCGGCTCAGCGGCCAAGCGTTCCTACGAGAGTGAGCCGTTCTATGTCCTTCCGGGCGGTAACCTTGAGGAAGAACCGGCGCAGAGAGCGATCCCTGTCGAGCAGAGTCTCGAACATGCCCGTCTCCGCTTACAGCTCACCGCCCTCGGTGATGGGCGTGGTCCGGACGAAATTGTCTCGAGCGGCGTTTCGTGGGCCGACGGTGGCCGCTCTAGGAGGGTTCCACGCCAAGAAACGCTGCTGGCAAAGTTTGGACGTGAAGGAGCGGTGCAGATCCCGCTGTCACGAATGCTCAAGACCATCGAGCAGCGAATACTTTCCGCGCCCAAGCACCCTTCCGGATGGCGAATGCAGATTAACTTGGACACTGCCGAGCCTCCTTCGGAGGTCGGGTTGACACTTCCGCTTTCGACCGCTATGGCATCTTTCATCGCTGCACGGGAAGTGATGTTCGCAGCCGTGCGAAAGGGCGCCGCCGATCTCATCATGCAAGGGCTCGCCTTTCGAGATGCCGAGAAGGAATGCTTGGCCTATGCCGAGGCATATCTGGAACTGGTTCAAAACCTGCTTCGGCAAGCAGAAACAACCTCCGGAGGGGAGCGACAACAGCATCTTCAGACCTTGCGCAATGTACTTGCCGTAGATTCCATTCACGTGGTCTTGAGGGATTTCGCAGGCAGGAGCCGTGAGGCGGTGTTGGTCTCGCCGACGCATCCACTCCGGGCACTGTGGCTCGAAAGTTGGGTGGCCCTAGGCAAGGACTGGATCGAAAAGATTAGGAGAGGTGGAAAGGACTATATTCCACACATCAGGTCGGCTCTTTTGGATGGATTGACGCCCTCGGCCTATCCCGTTGGAGTCCCTGTCGCAGACGGACGAATATTCACCCCGGTTGACAATCTGAATCCCTATTGGGCGCTCTATGCCCCAACGACGGAAGAAAACTCCCGGGGCTTGATGGCTGAAATCTGCTCCGCCCTTGGACTGAGAGAGCCGCTGGCTTCGGGCACGGATATTTCCGGCAAAGGGATTGCGGAGAAGATAGAGCGTTATCTATCGCAGCACCCATACGTGCGGGAATTGTCGATCAACGTGTTTAATCCCGGCGCAGGCACCATAATCGCCGATGCCCTGCTGTCCCTGCAGCAGAAGCGAGAGCACGCCGATCTGCGATACGACATTCGCCTGTTTACGCCTGACCCTGATTCACCGGTTCTTGGAGAGTCCCTTGAATCCATAGTGCGCCCAGGAGTTGCCGTCAACGAAGCAGCGGATGCCTTTGCTGTTTCGACCGGAAGCCACCTGTTTTCGAAACTGAATGTCGCCAAACACGCGCTATCGGAGTTCCATGCCAACGCCAAGAAGTACTCGGCCCACATTAGTGTCTTGCTGGATGTGTTTCCTGCAGAGGAGCTCTCCATAGCCGAGGAACCGCAAGGGATCACACCCCTCCACGGACTGATACAGGATTTCGATACCGATTTTGTCGATGACGATTCGGGAACCTACTGGAACAAGCGCCCGGTGGTTGGACGCTCTCTCAACGCGGACGGTCAGCCGGCCTGCTTTGACCTTCTCTCGTCTCTGAGCCGCCATCTGTGCTATGCCGCTTCAGCCGTTGCGGCATCGGGATCCAGCTTCAAAGCAGTCCCCGTCGTGACCCTGGGATTGGGTGTGGGACAGAGGGAACTGATCTATGAGGTACACCAGATCAGCGATTGGGTGTTCACCATCGATCGCAACATGGGCATCGAGTTCTTCGATCATGGAGGCAGGAAAAACAGGCCGGATTACCTGATCGATTACGTCCCGGCCGCCGGCACGCAGGCGACCCACAACTTGATCATTTCCTCCAGGTCAAGCGATGAGCTGGAGGCGATTTTGAAGCCGGTTCTCATCTCGCACGGCCTGGTGGCTGATGCGGAGCAGTCGGTTCAGATTCTTGCAAATCTGAGGTCCCTCTCAGGCCAACTGGCGTTGAAACTAATTTCAGCACCTACACAGCAGGCCGAAGCTCTAGGCTTGGCCTTGGCGAGGCTTTATCTTGAATATCAAGGAGCCTTGAGCAACCAGGTCATCGTGCCCCTGGACTCCCATAGAGAGCTTTATCGGACTAGCGGAGAGCCCGACGAGATTAACGACGCCATCAGTCTCCAGCGTACGGACTTGGCACTATTCGATCTTGACCTGGCCGAAAGGACCATCACCTGCAACCTAGTGGAAGTGAAATGCTATTCTCAGGTGGGAGACTTCGCGGCTCTCAATCAGCTCAAGGAAAGGATCTCTTCTCAGATCAACCAGAGTGAACGCATCCTTCAGCGGCACTTTGACCCCGCAGTCAAGAAGCCTGATCGCCCGGATCGGCTGCTCAAGAGTCGAGAATTCGCCAAGATCCTTCGATTTTATCTCGAGCGATCCTTGCGCTACGGCATTTTTGACATGACCGCCTCTCAAGAGGCGCTGGGTCTGTTGGAGTCCATTGAGATGGGATACTCCCTGCGATTTCGGCGATGCGCCCTGATCTTTGATTTTGGCAAGGAAGGTACGGAAGCCCCCGAGAACGAGGTTGGCATTGAATTTCACCGCGTCGGCAAGGACCTGATTCATTCCTTACTTGAGAACTGCCGAAAGCCAGTCTCCTCGGAGACTGAGGAGGAGCCTATACCCCGGCTCCTCAGTGAGCAGGTGATTCCAAGTGTTCCCAAGCTGGAAACAGCTGCCTTTATCGCTCCCAGGCGGGAACGGTCCACATCTTGGAGCGCGGATGTGCTTTTGGAAGAACCAGATGAGAGACTACAGCCCGACACAAAAGACGCACTTGCGGATCTGGAAGATGATGGTCCAGACGAATCACAAGTGGATTCTGAAATCCCTGGTCCAAAGTCTGAGGCGTCAGTAAGTTTCGAAGAAGGCGGAAAGGAAGAGGATAAAGCTGCCGCGGTCAAACCGATCACTCATCCTGAACCCGAGGAGTCGAAGGCAGAGCAGCCGATTGCTGCCGAGGTCGGATACGACATCATTTTGGGAGTGAAGGGGAAATCGCCTCAATACGGATTACTAGGAGAAGTGTCCGGAAGAAAGATAGCACTCGACCTGAACCATACTCATACCATCAGCCTCTTCGGTGTGCAGGGGGGCGGCAAGAGTTACACTCTTGGGACGGTGATCGAAATGGCTTCCATGCCTCTGGAGCATCTCAACGTGCTGCCGAACCCGCTGGCCACGGTGATCTTCCATTACAGTCCTACACAGGACTATGCTCCTGAATTTACATCGATGATCTATGCGAATTCAGCAGAAGATGAGGTGCGTTATCTGCAAGAGAGATATAAGGCGAGCCCGGAGGGGTTGAGGGATGTCTTGATTCTGACCTCATCCAGCAAGGTCGAGGAGCGGAAAGCCGAATACCCGGACATCGAAGTTCGGCCGATCGCCTTTTCCGCCTCCGAATTGAATGCGTCCCACTGGAGATTCCTGATGGGAGCGATTGGAAGCCAGAGCATGTATTTGAGGCAGATCAACCTCATCATGCGCAACCTAAGGAATAATCTGACCCTGGACGCGCTTCGTCATGGTATCGAGAACTCGGGCCTATCCGAGCATTTGAAGGAACTGGCCCAGACGCGCCTGCTCTTCGCGAGCGAATACATCGACGACAGCCATCGGCTTAAGGATTTGATCCACCCAGGACGACTGATTATCGTCGATTTACGGGATGAATATATCGAGAAGGACGAGGCTCTTGGGCTTTTTGTAGTGATGCTCCAAATTTTTTCAGAAGCGACCTATCTCGGAAGCTCATTCAACAAACTCGTCGTATTCGATGAGGCCCACAAATACATTGAAAACCCTGACCTCGTCGCGGGATTGATCGAAGTCGTCCGAGAAATGCGTCACAAAGGAACCAGCATCACGGTTGCTTCCCAGGACCCTCCTTCAGTTCCGGTTTCCGTCATTGAGCTCTCGAGTCAGATCATTTTACACAAATTCAATTCCCCTGCCTGGCTAAAGCATATCCAGAAGGCCAATGCCGCTTTGAACACTTTGACTCCTGGGAAAATGAGCCGGTTGGGTCCTGGAGAGGCATATGTGTGGTCAAGTAAGGCAAGCGATGATGCCTTCACGAGTGCCGCGACAAAGATCAGGTGTCGACCGAGGGTCACACAGCATGGGGGGATCACTAGGACGGCAGTGGGAGATTAGGGCCGGAATGGTAATAAAAATGGAGAGGAAACTCTTTCCCGCATAGTCAGAACAGGAGTAAGGACAAAAGCGTTTTTCGCAGCCAATCGGTCTGGAGACAGTGGGGGCGGCAATGGCTACAAGACCGGAAGTAGGCGAAAGCGGTGGGCAACAGTATGACGTAGAGAGAGCGATCCAAACGTTCCTCCAGCAGATGGCTGAAGGTTGCCCCAATGTCGTGCCGGCTGTAATCAAGGAGCTTCTGCAGAACGCTGACGACGCTGGTGCCACCGAGGTGGCCGTTGTGCTTGATGAGCGGATACCCCCTGCAGGTCTTCCCATTGAATACAGGATATTGTATCAACCCGCCATTCTAGTTCGAAACAATGCACCATTTAGGCTGCCAAAAGATGTCGACCCTGGCGAAATAGACGATTTCTCTGCCTTATGCGAGGTTGCGGGCAGGCACAAGCTCAACCAGGTTGTTGCGGCAGGGCGATTCGGCATCGGTTTCAACAGCGTGTATTTCCTCACCGATACTCCTGTGGTTTTCTCAAGACGGGAGGTCCACATATTCGATGTTCAGCATCACATTTTCGCGGTGAACGGCTGGCGTTTCAGACTTGAGCAATTTCCCTCGTCAGCCGACCGCGTCGGCCCCATAAAGAACGCCCTGGAATGGATGCTGCCGAAGAAGGTGCTAGGTGAGAGCTTGTCCTTTGGTGATTTCGCTATGGATAGCGAAGCCGATTATCGTCAGGCTCTCCTGCGCTTGCCACTGAGACAGCGTGGTCCTGCCTCCAAAGGCATGTACCTCGATACCTTCGAGAGCCCGGAAGTTCGCTTGGATGCTGTCGACCAATTCATGAAGCAAACAGCTCAGTCCGTTTTGTTCCTGAAAAGCATAGAAACCATTAGCTTCGCTATTTTGCGGGACCCGAACGCCATGGAAGAAATCGCCTGCGTTCGGGTGACCCCAAACCCACAACAATTCAAGAATTTTCTGGAGGAGGTAAACCAATCGCATAGAAGCCAGGGATCCAGCAAACTTTCCTGTGAATTCGATAGGGAAATTCGCTGTTCTCGGATCGACGAAAAATATGATGTGTGGACGTTTAGGGTGAAACACGTCGCCCGCTTCGATGACCCCGATCTGAGGGAACTTAGGAGAAAGCTCGAAAGAAACGACGAACGTGCCACCCCTTGGGCTTCCCTGGCCATACCGAAAGACAGCACGAGCATGCGCCTAGATGGGAGTGATCTTCCGTCATGGCGGGTATTTCTTCCGTTGAATGAACCCGGACCTTGCGGTTGTGTGCTCAGTGCGGCTTTGTTCGTCGGACCCTCGCGACAAAAAAGCGAGTACAGGACCGATCGGTCTGACGAGGCGCTCCGGAAGACCCAATGGAACCAGGCACTTGTTGAAAAAGCGTTGGTTCCCTTGCTCTCGGACGCGAGCACGGAAGTGCTGGACTTCGCTCCGGAGCTCATTGAGAAGCAACCGAAGGACTATCTCTTGCTGTTCCCGTTGAGCATGAAAGTTTCCGGCAGTTACTCCAATTTGACGGAATACTTCCGTGCCTGCTTTAACCAGCATCCATGGGTTCTTGAACTTCCGGATATTTGGAATCAGTTGATCGAACTCACATTCGATCCGGCAGCACGGGAGGCTGGTGCAACCATCCACCTGGAGTCAGTGCCCGAATGGCTTGTGGCCTATCGGCACAGCTTTACACATCTTTCGACTCGGAATCGCCGCTTCGTTCGTTTGGCCCTCGGTGAGGCACTGCGGGTGAGAATCAGTGGTAACGAGGGAGTTCTAGTTCACCCGTATACAGCAGACGTGGTCAGGTCCGTTTTGTCGAGTGATGAAAAACCCAACCCCCGGGATCTCAGACGTCTTCTCGATCGATTGGCGAAAGATGATGAGCCAATAAGCAGTATGTCTCTCGAAGGACTGTGGTGTTTTCAGGCTTGCGATGGAAACGAGGATCTTATTCGCTACGATCCGGACACTCTCTATGTGTACACGGACGATGCTAAGTTGAGTGAATTCCAAGAAATGGTGGATCGGCTGGGCCTGGTTTTTAATCTGACTCGACGAGTTTTCGGGGCGGTCGGTTTGCCGGCAATGGATGAGACTAAGCGAAGAGAGATTGTGAATGTAGTTCCCGAAGGCGTGTCTTCGACGCTCGAGATGTTGAGGCGCGTCGATTCGAGACATGGTCACGACAGTTACACGAACCCCTATGAACTTGTGCCGCTGGTCGATTTTCTCTGCAGTGTCGACAAGTCGAGACTGGGGTCTGACCTGCGACTTTCGTTCCTTGTTCGGACGGCGCAACACCAGCACGAGAGGCGTGCGACCGGATTAGTCGCAATCAAGCCGACCTTATTATCCGAGGAGGACGAGGACGCTTGGAACGTTTTTTTCAAGGTGGCTTTCCCAGAGATTGAATCGCAATTTGCAGAAAACATTCAGCGTCTAATTTCCCACGCGCCTGGAATGCTGGGATGTCTTGCAGATCCACAGTGCAAGGTCGCCTTGACCAAAAGCGAGGACTGCCTCGGGCTTCTGCTTATGGCGCAACAGAAAGATCCTGCCATGAGCATGAGACTTCAGCGAAATATTGACCGTCATGTCGCATCTGATGTGCGGCGCCGTGCATCCGTCGAAAGAGCAGTGGCGATGCTCTTCGCGCAGGCTGAGCGGGGTTGGGAAGAATTCGAATCCAGTTATAGGGCGACTTTTTTTTCCCTTCCAGTCCACCGGCGATCAGACGGTAGTTACAAGCCCCTTATCTCAGAGGGCGAAGGTCTCAATGACGTCGGTAGGTATTACCGACTCCAGTCTCAGGACGACGTCCAAGACGCTCCGATTCAACTCCCCGAGGTGGAGCTCCTCCAGGCAGCCGACCTCACAATAAAACGCTTCTATAGGAAACGTCTCGGATTGGAAGAACATGGCAGAACTGCAGTATTGAAAGAGGTGCTGAGACAGGTTGGGACCAGAGAAGAAGAGGATGTGAATCGGCTCTTGCTGACTTACCTTGCGAGGCATTTCCGAGAGTCTGTAGAGGACCTCGAAGCTTCCCCGCACGATTACGACCGCTCTGATGCGGCTGAGATTCGCCAGTTGCTTACAGAGGCTCGGACTGTTCCCTGTATCGACGGAGAGTGGCGTGCGGCAGCAGATTGCGTGGACGCCCGGGAAGTCGCCAACCGTCTCAGCGGACAGGGTTGGGCTGGGGGCTACCAGTTGCAAGTTGTCGTTGCCCGTCTCTTCCCGGGGGAGAACATCCTCAGCACCGACCGGGAGATCGGTGCGGCGGTACGCAGCCTGTACGACCTGCCCCTTTTAAGTCCGCGGACACTTGCGGAAAAGGCTCTCACAAGTGACTTGTCCGACCTTGACCTGAAGACAAGGATCAAGGTCTTGCTTGATAACTGGGAGGACAGACCGCAGCAGGCAGTTCCTTCACCGGTGATTGGGGACTCGATCATCCCACGAGCCGATGGGGAGGGGTGCCTGAGTGGCGCAGAGAGATTGCATACGGAGACCGAGCGGCGCTTGAACCTTCTCGTGAGGCTCTTCGCCCCGACGCGGGTTCTCAGAGACGATTTCTATGAACGGTTCAATGTGCCGAAAGAACGTCTTGACGAGGTGCTTCGAGTCCTCGGCATAGGATTGTTGAAGGCGGAAGACCTGGAAAAGCGGCTTGTTGAAAAGTTCGGTTCCGTGTGGGCCGGCCTAAGGGAGAAAGACCGGCTTCAACTCCTTGAAATAGTTCATAACAGAAACCTTATAGAAGCCTTGCGACCCGTGACTCAGGATCTGGAGGTCGTCCGGGTGGCGGCGAAACCTACTTGGGTCAAGCCGGATCGAACTGTCGCCCCTAAGCTCCTCTCCACTAAACCGCCGCTTCTCGGAGAGGACCAGTTCGCGATGGCCCCCGATCAGAACAAGGACGTAGAAGCAGTCTGGGACGCATGGTGCGGTATTCGAAACATCGCTGTGTTAGCGAGGGAGGTCTGTGAAAAAGCGGCGCTGCTGCCTCCGGAGCGTTTAGCGGAAGCAGGCAAAAAGATCGATGCGTGGATTGACCGGCTGGGCAGTGCCGAGATAGTTGTGGACTCCAAAGTTTTACCCTCAACACTCTCCACGGTTCCATGGGTGCTGGCGAGCAGACACGATCAGAAAGAGTTCAAGGTCCCCGGCGAGGTGCTGGTCCACGAAGCCGCCGAGTTGTTCCGGCAAGAGTTCTGGGTGCCGCATTCTCGGCTTCCGACGACTGTCCGCAAAGAACCTATGCACTGGGGTTTTGTGACTGAGCCCCCTGCCGACGGTGAGACCCTCGGGAAGCTGGCACAATGCCTCGAGAAGTCGGCAGAAGTGGATCCAGCGACCGCGCTGGCCGCGTACAAAGTGGTGTGCGTGTGCATTGAGAAGCAGCCGGAGTTGGTTGAGACGTGGAAAACCCTATCGCGAGAAATCTGCGTCTTCAGACTGTTCCGGACACCGGAAAGAGTCGTGACCTCTCGGCAGTTGTTTCTCGGTGAACAAAAGAGCACACGTGACATAGGGGAGACCCTCTTCTGCCTAAAGGCCCAGGAAGGTGTCCCAAGAGGTGTCGAAAAACGCTACCGCGAGTTGGAGATAGAGATCTCCCCCTCCGCTGAACAACTGGTGTTCGCGCTTTCAAACCTGGACGGTGCAAACAGGAGGGTCCACCAGAACCATGGCCAGATGGTTCGGGCAATTAAGACCCTCCCCGAAGAAGGGACGCCACCGGCAGAGGAGCTCTTGATCTGCCATGTCCGCACCTGCGCCGGGAGTTACCGTCCCGTTGGAGAGTGCTATTGGGACGAGGAACTGGGGCGCCCCGGTTCTTTTACCGCGGAATCGGAAGGAATGATCATCGACGCGACGGACAGGAGTTCAGCCGAGTTCTGCGAGTGGTTGGAAACTCGTTCTCCAGGGGTCGTTGGGAGGTTGAGGGTTTTGGCATTTCCCGAGATCCAAGAGCCGATCGAGGAAAGCGAGTGGACGCCCTCGGTCTCTCAGGTCCTCGGCCCTTGGCGAGACTGGCTGTTAGATCTGGCTCGGCCCGAGTCCACGCTGAGGCAAGACGCCAAAGAGAGAGGCCTTCACCCGCCCGAAAGAGCTATCCGCATCGTTCCTGTTGAACGCATCCGAGTTGAATATGTCTTGGACGAAAACATTTACGTCCTCTCCGGTGAATCGGTGGGACCCACAGCCTCACACGACTGCGGTGACAGAATTCTCGTGCGACGGGGGACTGCGGAGGAGAGCTATTCGGCCCCAGGCGATTTGGCCGTGCTCGATCGGAGAATCGCGGAGCAACTCGCGGACTTGCTCTGGGAGGAGGGTAACCCAACACCGGAGGAGAGGGAGACGATATTGAAGATTGTGGCCGAGACCCTGGAACGCCCCTCGGTCGTCCTCAAAGTCATCAGAGAGACTCAGAGCCGTCATTTCCTGCACCAGTACCAGGATCAGGTCGCCGATCCGTTCTATGCCGTTCTCTTCGAGAAGTACCAGAAGACAAGAGAGGGCACGGACGCGTTCGTTCTACTCGAAACCCAGATGTGGGACATCTTGCGTGAGAAATACGTGACGGCTCGCCGCGAGCAGATCCGAGGCCATGGATATGACGAGTTCTCAGTATTCGCAGAGCTGCTTCAGAACGCGGAAGACGCTTACATCGAAAGGTACGACCTTGGTATGGACCCACCTGCGTCTCGAAGTGCGAGCTTTGTCTACCGTGCAAGCGAAGAAGAAGGCTCCGTCTTGGTCTTCGAGCACTTCGGGCGGCCGTTTAACTACTCCCGTCACGGTGCCAGGGAGATCGTCGCGTTCTCCAGGGACGTGGAAGGGGTTCTGCGATCGGCAGGGAGTTTTAAGACCAAAATCGAACGAGTAGACGTCGCCAAGAAACCTGTGGGACGTTTTGGGCTCGGCTTCAAGAGTGTTTATCTCTTGACTGATTCGCCCAGGATCCACTCCGGTTCCTGGCACTTCGAGATAGAGGCCGGATGCTTACCGAAAGAAATCGTTCCTCCTGCGGACCTTCCCCCGGGGGCGACACGCATAGTGATTCCGCTTCGCAAGGAAGTGAGAGAGGTGGAGGATCCTAAGGGAAAAAGCCTTCTGCGACTCATGCCCTTTCTCCGAGAGACAGACTCCGTGGAGCTGCGGAACTCCAACCGGACCGATCCCGTGAGTTTGCAAGTCAACCCCTCCAGAATCTGCTCGAAAGAAAACTGCGGTTACGTCGAACTCGTCGATATCTCCGGCGCCTCTCACATTCATGGCGAGAAGGTGCGCCTGATAAGAGTGCGACACCCGGACCATTCAGGTCAGCTGGGTCTCTGTATCACGATCGACGGCCTGCCCGCTCCTTGGGACGAGGCCTTCGAATCAGATCTCTACGTGGTGCTTCCACTGAAGACGAGGCTTGGCGTCGGAGTCGGAGTGTCACACATCTTCGAAATCCAGTCGGGACGAACCCATCTTGTAGATCCGAAGGGGAACAAGGATCGCTTCGCAGAGGTGGCGGACCTCGTGAAGGTCCTGCCTAAAGCCCTTTCCAAGCTGACGGGGCAAGCTAATGGAGCTCGGGAGGTGTTGACCCGATTCTGGGAGGTGTGGCGTTGGGATATTGGGGACGAAGAAGCAGACCCATTGAGGAAGGCGCTGGCGGGCGAGGTGGCCGCGCTCCCGCTCCACCATCCGGTCGTCCCCACTTCCTCCGAGAATTGTGGCACGAAGCTCGGAGAGCGGCCAGTCATCTTCTTCAGCCGAGTTCCGGACGAGGTCCAGAAGGTTCTAATCGAAGAGAACGCTCCTGTCCTGGTGAATGGAAACAAAGAGGTATTTAATCTGAGTGAGGTGGAGGTGACATCGGAAGCCTTCGCATCGGCATACCTCAAAGCCTGCAAGTGTGCTGACAGCGAACCGTCTGGATGCCTCCTCAGGCTCGACTGGGAGGCCCTTGGACAGGGATTTCAGACAACCGACGCCCTTGCTTCCAAACCAGGCCTGCTGAACAAAGTCGCCGAAAGCCTCGACGAGGAAAAACAAGAACTCATCGTGCGCTCTTGGCTCTCGGAGAGTCCAGTGGCAGCCGTAGACGGGTCTGGGAAAGAGGTGAGGGTGAAGCCGAGAGAGATCCTCTCACCCGACTTTCCGGGGTGCCGGCATCTGCCACGACGTCTCCTTCGGATCCTCAGTAAGGCGTACTCTGACAAAGCCCGCACTCTCCTTCGAATGGCGGGGCTTCGCTCCTCGCTGACCGGGAGGGAACTGAGGGAGTGGATCGAAAGCGGGCAGCTCTCCTCGGAAGAGGCCATCGGAATTATCAGATATCTTGAGGAAGACAGGCGATGGATGAACCAAACGTTTCGCGACTTGGACAGAACGTTTCACTCGCCTTGGTTTCCCGGCGGGCTGCGCCGCTTGAGCACTGCAGAGGCGGTGGAGAGATATCTCCAGATCGAAGCGGTCTCCTGGGAACCAGCCTTCAGGGCCTGGCTGCGTCTGCCGATTCTTGAACCGGCTCCCGAGGAGGAGTTGCTTGCGACAGCTGTCGATCCGGCGGAAGTACTGAGAAAACTCCACGAATGGTGGGTCAAAAACGCAGCTCACTATGTGCGGGAGTATGAGCTTGTGACCTACCCAGGCGGAGATCCCCCGCTCATGACACAGAAGTTTGTACAACAGGACCGCTCTGATCGGAAGCGGTGGCTGACCCTCTTCATCCTCGGGTCGTTCCACACGCTGGGGTGGACAACCCCCCAGAAGAACAAGGAGTTCTTGATCCTCTGCGAGCGCAAAGGTTGGATGGACGTGTTTGCAGACCCGGAAATCCGTGCGGATAGGTGGATGGGTGTCCTGGAGCAATACCTGGACGAGCACAGAGTGGACAGGTCTTACTACAACTGGATGCGGCACTTCGTGCAGATTTTTCAAGTGGCCAGGTGGTTGGAAGAGTACGTGGAATCTTTCATTTCCATCAGGTTGCTCAGGGCGCCCTTTTCTCTGTCCCAGATCCTGGTGAGCCGCGAAAGCGAACTTTTCGACAGGGGTGGGCTCGATGCGCCCTCACTCGTTAAGACATTCGGCCGCGGGGCCTGTTTTGTTATTCGGGAGCTTGTGAGGCTCGGCGCCATTATCTCAACCCACGCCCATCGGCACTGCTACGTCCCGTCCGCCGGGATTCAGAGACTCATGATGAGGTTGGACTGTCAAGGTTCGCTCTCGGAATTCGGGAATCGAGCCGAAGGTTCCGTTGCGATTCATCGGTTCCTCGTCCGGCACCTCGGGGAGGAAAGAGCCACCTTTGGGGGCACCTTCGACATCCCGCTTCAAATATTGGTTTGGAACCCAGATCTCCAGGAACGATTCCTAGGCGAGGTCTTGGCCTCCGAGGAGGGTGAATAGATGAAAAGCGGCGACCGTGTGATTCACTCCAAGTTCGGACCCGGCACGGTTCTCCTCGACCAAGGCCAGAGCGCCGTCGTGCGCTTTGCGCACGGGATCGAGGAGTGCGAGAAGGGCAACTTGAAGACCGTGACCGCTCCCACTCAGGTTCTCTTACGTGCGGACTGGGATGTGCCGCTGGAGGTGGTAAGCCGGGCTCAGGCCCTTGCGATCCGTTCAACGAACGACACATGGGGCGTGTTCTCCCGTTCCCGAATGGAGCTTCTGCCGCACCAACTGTGGGTTTGCCGAAAGGTGAACCAAGCCTGGCCAGCGCGGTGGCTTGTGGCGGACGACGTCGGCCTTGGGAAGACCATCGAGGCCGGAATGATTTTGTACCCCCTGCTTTCCCGGGGAATTGTGAAACGGGTTCTCGTCATTTGCCCGGCATCGCTCGTGGATCAATGGCAGTACCGTTTCCGCACCATGTTCGACATTCGCCTGACCAAGTTCACTCCGGATGCCGACACACCTCGTTCTGATTTTTGGAATACCCACAACCAGGTCGTAGCATCGCTGCAGACGCTTCGGATGAAAAACGAAGCTCGCCGTCAACGCTTGGTCGAGAGCGATCCCTGGGATTTAGTCCTTGTCGACGAGGCCCACCATCTGAACGCGGATGAGCAGGAGGGGTTGACGCTGGGGTATAAGCTGGTGAAGGCCCTTCAAGACGAGAAGCGAGTCCACTCCATGGTCTTCTTCACGGGTACACCTCACCGAGGCAAGAACTTCGGTTTCCTGTCCCTATTGCAGCTTTTGAGACCTGAACTCTTCGACCCACTTCGACCGCTGGGAGGGCAATTGCAGCTCCTTCCGGAGGTCATGATTCGCAACAACAAGAGCACTGTGACGGACCTCAGGGGAAACCGACTCTTCCAGAAGCCGGAAGTCACCTCGGAAACCTACCACTATTCCCAAGGCGAGGCCAAGTTCTACAGTATGTTGACCCAGTTCATCCTGCAAGGCCAGGCTTACGCCTCGACCTTGTCTCAGACCGAAGGACAGGCAGTGATGCTGGTTCTAATAGCCATGCAGAAGCTCGCATCCAGTTCGGTTGCTGCAATCCGTCGTGCTTTGTCAGGAAGGCTCTCTCGTTTGCTGGAGAGGCGTGGGAAGATAGAATCCATCCGTAACCTTCTGTCTGAGTACCGAGAGGCTGAACGAAACGGGCTTCAAGACGAACTGAGCAAAGCGGAAGAAGAACTACCCGCACTGGAAGCGGCTCTTAGGCTAGTGGAAAACGAGGAAAGCTCTCTGCGCGCGCTGCTCTCCGCAGCCGAGGAAGTCGGTGAAGAGACAAAAATCCGAAAGATCATCGACCTTGTAGACGGGCGGTTCCGGACGCGGAGTGTCCTGTTCTTCACTGAGTACAAGGCCACCCAGTCTCTCCTTATGGGCGCGCTCATAGCCCGGTTCGGCGAGGGGTGCGTCACATTCATCAATGGAGACGACCAGGCGGATGACGTGCGCTTACCCAGCGGGAATCTCACCACTGTCAGACTTCCCAGGGAGGATGCCGCGCAGGGCTTCAACGAGGGTCGGTTCCAGTTCCTTGTAGCAACAGAGGCGGGAGGAGAGGGAATCGACCTTCAGGAAAGCTGCCACACCCTCGTTCACGTGGATCTTCCTTGGAATCCCATGCGGCTTCACCAGCGGGTCGGCCGGTTGAACCGGTACGGGCAGAGAAATCGAGTGGAGGTCGTCATGATTCGAAACCCGGACACAGTGGAGTCGCGCATCTGGGACAAGTTGAACGAGAAATTGGAGCGTATAACCCTCGCTCTGGGCCACGTCATGGATGAGCCAGAGGACATGCTGCAGATGGTCCTCGGGATGACATCGCCCTCTCTGTTCCGCGACCTCTTCGCTGAAGGAGTGCGGGTACCCAGGGATTCGGTCGGCCGGTGGTTCGACCAGAGGGCTGCAAGCTTCGGGGGGCAGGACGCCGTCCGGACCGTCCTCGAACTCGTAGGTCATGCGGCCCGGTTCGACTTCAGGGAGGTTTGCGATCGGTTGCCAAAGGTAGACCTTCCGGATCTAAAGCCTTTTATGGAGGGGGCACTACTGTTGAACGGTCGACGTCCTAAGTATGAGAGCGATGAGTTCTCCTTCCTGACACCTGAGGTCTGGAGAACGGAACCGGCTGTTCGATCCGAATACCGTGGTATGCGCTTCGAGCGTTCCGACCGTTCTCCAGACGCAGCGAAAAGGCTCCTTGGGGTTGGGCACGCTGTCGTGGATCAGGCGATTCGCCAGGCCCTCGATCGAAGCGCATCGTTGGTGACGGTGCCCTTTGACGTCCTGAGCAAGCCGCTCTTCATGTTCTCTGTGAGGGACAGGGTGACCGAACACGTACAGAGCGCCAAGATTATTTTCGCTGGAGTGGAGTTCGAAGACTCCAAGCCGGTTCTACTGCGGGACTGGGAAGTGCTCAAAATACTAAACGGGCTACCTTTGAGGAGGGAGTTCATGTCCAAGATCTCTCCCGCCCATCCGACCCCGGAAGAGGTCGAAAATATGCTATTCCGTGCAGAAGAATTCTTGCACAACAGCCTTCAGGACTTGGAAGAGTCATTTCGGCTTCCTGCCTTCGAGTTAGAAGCCGTAGTATGGCCGAGGAGGCCTCAGGCAGAGGAGTCGACAGAGACTGAAATTGGAACTTCTTCCGCGTAGTCGCTATCGCAAGAATCTGGCAGCGGATAGAAGCCCTAAAACCTCAACTCTTGAACGTGAGCGACAAAGTAGCCTTCTGCGCACGCCATGTTGCATGTTCGAGACTTGTGCGTGTGGGCTGTTTGGCTAATGGCATGAGGCAGAAGATGGTGAAAAATTCGAAGCAATCCCCGGATGGTAATTATCCGTGGATGGAAAGGGTCCAGCGCTATATTGCCTATGGGCAAAAGGGAAGGGCTCTCCAGGTCCTTGAGAAAGTCATTGAGTATGACATGCCTCTCTTTAACCAATTACCAGAGGTTTTTGAGGATCGCCGGATAGCATGGCTCTACCGAATTGACCTGCTCCGAGATTGGGGCAGATTGTCCGAGGCCCTCGCCTGGACATGCCTCGAATGCGAACTCAACCCCAACAATCTTGCCGCTCAAGCCCTAAAGGAGGTGCTCAAGGAGTCCCTCCATCTTCAAATCAATTCATCCAACACTAAAGAAAACGGGCCTCAAAAAAGAGTGGACCAAGGAACCTGGCGCGGTGTTGCCGGAATGAGGGAGGTCAAGCTTGTCCTAGAACGAGATATTATTTTCCCTTTGAGCAATCGCGAAATGGCAAAGCGGTTCAAAGTCCACCTTCCACGTGGCGTACTTTTTTACGGGCCTCCTGGCTGCGGCAAGACCTTTATTGCCAGAAAATTGGCGGGGATCTTAAATTTCACATTCATCGAAGTGAAGCCCTCGGATCTCGCCAGCACCTATGTTCATGGTGGGCAAGAAAAGATCGGAACGCTGTTCAAGGAGGCGAAGGAGAAGGCTCCTGCGCTGATCTTTTTCGATGAGTTTGATGCCTTCGTCCCGAGCCGGCAAGACAGGGGTGTAAGCTTTCACTATGGCGCCGAAGTCAACGAGTTCCTCGCGCAACTCAGTGACTGCTGGAAGTCCGGGATTCTGGTCTTGGCGGCCACCAATCTTGTGGAGAATCTGGACTCCGCGGTGCTTCGTCCCGGAAGGATGGACATACACATTTTTATCGGCCCGCCGGATTTAGAAGCTCGCATGGAGTTGATAAAACTGTTCATGCAGGATCGTCCCCAAGAGGAGATTGATTGGCCGGGTTTGGCGGAAAAGACGGAGTATTACACAAGTGCTGAGCTTGAGCATCTTATTGATGAGGCCGCGAAGAAAGCCTTTCAGGACGGCCGCCCTATAACTCGCGATGACATTCAATCGGCAATTCACAAAAACCCGCCAAGACTGAATGCTGAAAAAGTCGAGGAAATGAAGAAACGTATTGGTTTCATATGATATCTAGCCGGTGCTGGACGTGGAGTTCTGAGCAAGACAACAATTACACATCATTCAAATGACCCCGGAGCTTCCTCAGGTAGAGAGACAGGGAGTGCCACCTAAATTTCGAAATGAGGACTTTGGTTAGGCGAAGAAAATTTCTGGATAAATCATTTTCGTTTGACCGAATCTGTCAAAGGACAAGGCTATGATGCGTTTCACCTTTTGAAGGAGAAAGCCGCCACCCCCGTAGAAGTTCCTTTTTCGAGGCTAAATCAGCATGTTGAGAAACGGTGAAGAATTCCCCTTCATGACGAAGTACGACCCCCCCGGGTCAAGCGAAGGCACTCTCGACCCCCTGGGTCTTTACCTCCTGGCTGATCAACTGGCCACAAGGCTCGTGCCGGCTGTTCGGGAGAGAATGCTCAGAATCAGGTTCCTCACCGCAGTGACCGTTGGATCACTAGTCACGGAAGGACTGGAGTGCAATCCCCGGTACCCTGAGACACCGCCGTATCTTGTGTGGGAGTGGCTCGTTGTGGAGGCGATCGTCAGGTCTTTCGGCGACAACTCGGAAGTGTGGGGCGTGCCCGGGAGCGACGTGACCCGAAAGGCCGTCGGCCGCTATGGCTACGTGGATCACAGAAGCTACCTCAAAACAGCGAGGGTCTTCGGGTTTAACGGCGTCTACAAGCGCCTGGCTTCCCACCTGGGTCTCGTGGACACACACCTCCAGTTCAGGGAGCCGGAGGGGGAAGAGCTCGTCTTCAAATGGAGCAAAGACCTCGGTCTAGGGAAATTCATTCCGTCCCACCCTTTGTGCAACAAGTGGAGAAAGGCGGTCGAGGCAAGCCTCGGGCTCAGCCCACCTCGCTCCAAGGCCAACTGGAAAAGCGACGATTGGAAAGACTTGGCCGCTGCGTTTCTTCCGCAGGGAGCGGGAAACGAGGAGAAGTCCTGGCTGAGGGGCGCCCTGCTGTCAGGAGAGGAGAGAGGACTCGAGGCACTCCCTGAAATCTGGAAACTGGTTGCCGACCGTGGAGAGAGCCCGGAGGAGATCGACGAAAGGGATCTGCACAAGAAACTGCGCCAGGCGGATCCCAGGTACGGTGGACTGACAAGGGCCATAAGCTCCTACGAGGGGTTCTGCAGGGTTCTCATCGATGCTTTCGAGATTCTCAGGGCCGAGGCCACAAGAAGAGATGCCGAGGGGGTGAGCTTTTCTTCCGTGGCAAAAGATGATGAGTTCTCCAGGCTCAGCGGAAAAGCAAGTGTGACATTCCGGGCGGCGGCTGAGGGCCTCAATGACTTAGGGCTGGACCTTGCCCTGCGGTTCGAAGAGAGGTTCAAACGATTTTCCGAACCCATCAGCCCTGCCGGTTTTGCTGCAGCGATCTGCGAGCACCACGAGGAAATCCAGAAAGGCAAATCCCGGGAGGGGAAGCGGCCCTGGTTCGACCGGCTGGGAGAGGATCGGATCTATCTGAGGCGTAACTACACGCTGAGCGAAAGACCTGGCCTCATGGACGCTTATGTGCACGACTACCGTGCGAAGCCAATCTACAGGTTTTGCAGGGATCTCAAATGAAAAAAGACCCGGCGGGAACGATTCTCGAACAATGGCGATCCCCAACGAGGGCCGGCGACCCCATTGGATGTATCATGACCACCTTCACCTTTGACGCCGGGTTCTTTGAGGAAGAGTGTCTGGCAAGGTTCTTGGACGTGGACAGTCTCCCTGACAGGGAGGGGCTCGCCTATCTGCTCGAAAAGGAGAATCGCCTCGGGGCCGTGTACGCGGGCGTGCTGGTGGATCAGCACTACGCGGGGGTGGATCACTCCATGCGCTGGGACGTCCTTCCTGTCCGAATTTCGAACGGGCTTCAGCACGCGAAGATTTCGATCCTCGCGTGGGCGAACCACGTCCGCGTCATCGTTGCCTCCGCAAACCTGACCCCACAGGGCTGCCGCACAAATCAGGAGGTGGCAGGGACGTTCACCTTTTTGCCCGAGGGGTCCGAGAAAGAAGAGTTTCATCTCTGTTGCTCCTTCTTCGAGAACCTCTTGCATTTCGTTCCCGGGGATGCCGACGACCCGGTGAAAACGCGGGCTCTGGGTTTCATTCACCAAGTCCGTGACAGGGTGGATTCGTGGAAGGACAAGAACCAGCGCAAGAGCGGGTTCCGCCGCCACTTCGTCTTCACTGTTCCGGTCGACACGAGCAGGGCTCCTGAAGCCGGGGCGGGGGCCGAGCGGCAGAGCGCGCTGGCCTCTTGCCTGGAGAAGTGCAGGCGATACGGCCCTGCGCCGGCAAAGGCGTCGGTGGCATCACCCTTTTTCGACCCGGAGAGCGACAACCGCCACGACGAAGCAACGAGTGCTCTCTGCAAAGGCATGGGCAGGGGAATCACCCGGCACCTGACCCTTTGTGTGCCTGCCATCGGCCACCAAGAGGAAGGCTTGTTGAGATTGGCCGCGCCCCTGAGCCTCTTCACAACGGCGAAAAAGCGCGCCGACCAGGTGGCGGTGGAGGTTCTCCCGAGCGAGGACAATGATCACAATCAGCGTCCCTGGCACGCCAAAATGCTCAGGCTCGAAAACCAAGCCTACTCGGCCCTGATGGTCGGATCGTCCAATTTCACCCAGGCAGGCCTGGGACTGAAAGACCACTGCAACGCGGAGGCTAACCTGCTTTTCGTGGCTCTCAACGAGTCGTATGCCAGGGAGCCGCAGGAACTGGCCGAGTGTTGGCCCAAAACCAGGCCAGTACCCGACCCTGGGCGAGCCGAGTGGACCGGAGAGCCACACACCGCAGAGGCGGATGCCGTGTTGGACAAGCCTCTCCTGCCCCAGGGTTTCGTTTCAGCCCGTTACCGGGCAGGCGACAGGCCGAGTGTTTTGCTCTGTTTCCTACCCGAAAAGCTCCCTGCCAGCTGGAGAATCCTGGGAGGCGTTCACAACGACGTCACCCTCCTGGATTCCACGTCTTTCCAACCCGGGGCTGACGGATCACCCGTGGAGATTTCGTGGGCCTTTGATTATGCACCCACCAAGCTGCTCGTGGGCTGGGAAGACAAGCAAGCGTTCTGGACAGTGAACGTCGAGGATCAAGGCTCTCTCCCGATGCCGGAGGAGATGGCAACCATGAGTGCCCACGAACTGATGGCAATCCTGGCTGCCTCGGACGCGAGCGTGGCCTTCAGGGCGTGGTGCCGTCACCGAGGGGTTGGCGAGGAGCATGAACAGTTCGACTGCGCCCTGCCTGCCGAGCTGGATCCCCTGAGGCGCTACGACATCCGGGAGACCTTTCTCCACAGGATCAGGAGGCAGGCGAGGATGATGGCTGCGCTGCGGAAAAACCTGGAAAGACCGGCGTGGAGCTTGAAGTCACTGGACTGGCGGCTTCGCGGTATCCTGGGTGTGGAGCGCCTGGCGAAACGCCTCGTCAAGGAGCTGGAAAAAGAAGGGGGCAACAAGGGGGAACCCATCCTGGTTCTGGCGGACTTCCTGATGATGCTCACCGAGGTGAATTACCAGGAAGAACCCGGGTGGTTGCCTCGTTCCGAGTTCGACCTTACGTTCAAACCGTTTCTCAAGGAGCTCTCGTCACACTTGAAGTCGAGCGTCGAGTTCCACCAAGAAACCTTGCCCGGTGAAATTCAAGCCTTCTGGACGGAGGTTTACGAGCGGTGTCAGAGGTGAACAAGGTCTACAAGTTGGCGACCGAGCTCCTGCTCGGGGTGCAGGAAAACCGAAAGGTTTCACTCACGGATCAGGTAAGACAGCGCCGTGAGGTTGAAGAGATCCTGCGGAGGCTGAAGCACCAGCCCGGTGTGATTCTTGCCGATGAGGTGGGCATGGGCAAGACGTTCATTGCCCTCGGTGTCGCTTACTCCGTGGCCACCAACGACCGGAGGGCACCTGTTGTCATCATGGTGCCGTCAAACCTCGTTGAAAAGTGGAAGCGGGACCTCGGGGTTTTTTGCGACTTCTACTTGAATGGCGTGACGCCGCTGGACGTGACGAAAACCAAAGACGACAAGGTGCTGCGAAGGCCTGGAGTGTTGAAGTATGGCACAGCCCTCCACAGCGTGGAATTTTTGAGACTCTTGGACGACGTGAGGTCCCGCCGCTGCCACGTGGTGTTCCTGGCTCACGGCGCCATGTCTCGCGGCCTGAGCGACCACTGGGTCCGGCTGGCACTCATCTGGGAGACCTTCAGACGATACGGCCGGCGCGAGCGCGTGAAGCTTGTCAAGGCGCAGATCCACCGTTTTCTGGGCGACCTGCTGTGGGTCAAGTTCAGGCAGAATGCGAGCATCAAGAAAGAAGAAATCTGGAAGGAGTTGATCAATCACCACCCGAGGGAGTGGAAAGAGCGCTACAACAGGAGCCTCAAGCACGCCGAGGATGCCCTGAGGGACGATCCCGTCCCCAAATCGGTCGTCAAGGCCCTCAAGGCTGTGGACATGAAAAACTTCGCCGATGCTCTGGAGGAAATGCCGGTCAGGGCTCGAGGTGGGGACGAGAGAATTAAAGAGAGAATCCGAACTGCCCGGGATCTCCTCCACGAAGAGGAGAAGAGGCTCTGGAAGCACGTTGTCGCAAAGGGAAGGTGGCTGTCACCCCTCCTGGTCCTCGATGAGGCGCACCACCTGAAGAACCCCCAGACCTCGCTTGCCCGCCAGCTTCAATCTGTAGAGTCGGAAGAGGATCTGAAGCAAGGGGACAGCTCCCTCTCCAAGTCCTTCGAACGCATGCTCTTCCTGACGGCGACGCCCTTTCAACTGGGCCACGACGAGCTCGTCCGTGTTCTTCGCCGTTTTGGGGATGTCCGGTGGAAGGAGAAGGTGCTGGGGGTCAGGGACGACTTCGAAAAGAGGCTCGCTCGGCTGAACGCGGCGCTGACGGAAGCCCAGCTCAACTCGCTTCGGCTGTACAGGGTTTGGGAACGGCTGAAGAAGGAGGATGTCGGGGAAGCACCAGACGTGGACAAGTGGTGGGAGAGCGTGACCTCGTTGGACCAGTCTTCCCTGACTCGATCCCAGAGGCGACTCCTTGACGCCTTTGGGGAGGCACGTAAGAAACGAGAGATCGCCGAGAAGGAACTGGGTCCGTGGGTGATCAGGCACAACAAGGGCACGCTCTGGCCAGACACGCCAATCTTGAGGAGGAAAAGACTCGACGGGGCGAACATCGAAAACGAGCGAGCAGAGGGAGGCATCTTCATCCCCCACGAACAGCTCTTCCCTTTTTTCCTCGCAGCCCGCAGCGCGAGTGATCCGGGGAAGGAGATCCTGAGTGAAGCCCTGTGCTCTTCCTACGAAGCGTTCAGACACACTCGAAAGGAAAAGGTGGCCGCCAAGGACGATCACGAGGAGAGCGACAGGCTTGTCGACTTGACGGGGTCGAGCTGGTACCTGACACAATTCGACAAAGCGATCGAGGGGCTCTCGGGTCAGCAGCACCCCAAAATCGCTTCGACCGTGAGGAAAGTGGTCGACCTCTGGCAACAAGGTGAAAAGGTGTTGGTCTTCGCATTTTATCGTCAAACCTGTCGCGCCCTCAGAATCCACATCAGCAGGGAACTCGAGAATTACCTGTTGACGCTTGCAAGGCAGAAGTTTGAGGCCGACGGTAGGCCGATCGATGAACAAGGCGTGCAGACCACCCTGGACAGCATTCAGAACCGTTTCTTTGACGACACGAAGGCCCCAGGCCGACGGGCACTGGACGCAGCCCTTGAAGAGATCCTGGCCAAGTATGTCCACTCGCTCGAGAACAAAGGACTGGACAAGGAACTGCTTTTGACGGTCATGCGACGCTTCCTCAGAGTTCGGACCACTCTCGTGCGTGCCTTCCCGCTCGCCGGACACGATCGCATCGACCCTGAACACGCGGTACGAGTTATGCTCGACCACCAGGATGCATCCATGACCTCGTGGAGGTGGAAGTTCGAGCACTTCCTAGACTTCCTTTTGGGCCAATGCAGTCAGGACGAACGAAGGGAATACACCGAGGCGGTCACTCGAACACAGACTGGGAGCATCAAGGTGCAGCGCAGCGATCTCGTCGACGTCGATGAGGAGGAGGCAGATGATGCCATTCGGACCCTCGCCAACATCCAGGTTGCAACGGGGAAGACGAGGCGAGAGGCTCGCAGCCGCCTGATGCTCGCTTTCAACACGCCGTTTTTCCCCGACATATTGGTTTGCAGCCAAGTCATGGGCGAGGGGATAGATTTGCAAAGATTTTGCCGGCACGTCATCCACCACGACCTCGACTGGAACCCCAGTTCCATAGAGCAGAGAACAGGGAGGGTGGACCGCATTGGGTGCAAGGCCGAAGGCCGCTTCCCCATTCACGTCTACCTGCCCTACCTGGCGGGCACGGCGGACGAAAGACAGTACCTCGTGATGAGCGACAGAGAGGACTGGTTCAAGATCGTCATGGGGCAAGAGGAGGTCGCCCGGTTGACTTCTTGTTTGGAAGACCCCGGGAGGGTTCGTCTGCCCTACGAGTTTCAGAAGTCCCTCATCTTTTGCCTTGACCTGCCTTCCTAGGCAAAATTGGGGACGCGAGAAAGAGCTTCAAGGGTGCCGAGACTTTTGCGAAAACTGCGGGAATGAACGACAACACTGTACACACGATCAAACGCCCAACCTGCGGCACTGCAACGAAAGGGGGGCGGACCATGACAGAGGAAGCCCAGCTGTCCTTGTTTGCCGATGCGCCGGAAGTTGAATCCGTGACTGAGGCGGTTCGCGAGATTCTCCTCAACCGCGTCCAACCCTCGGCCTGGGAACTCTTGGAGTTGCTCGAACGCAAAATGGGCCTGAAGGCTCGATGGGCGATAGGCGACGCAGTGCGTAGCGTGCTTGCCAACTCAAAGCTGAGTCACCTGCAGCGGAACTACCTGCGCGACCTTCTGGAATCGGAAGACTGGAAAAGCGCGATGCGCGGCGGGGAACGCCCGGCCCGAGAGATCCAGTCCACAATTGACGCGCTCCTCCGTACGAGCACAGTCTACCGAAACTCGGCCTCGTTCCAGGAGATGGTCAGCTTCATGGCTAACTTTCGGGACTATGCCCCATTCAACAACATGCTCGTGAAGTTGCAGAATCCGAGCTGTTCTTTCTTTGCCACGCAGAAGGACTGGCACAAACCGCTCGGCCGGTGGCTCAAAGAGGACGCGCGGCCTATGATAATCCTCGCGCCCATGCACCCGGTCATGCTGGTTTATGACCTTGACTCGACCGAGGGAGCGCCCTTGCCACAGGAGTTGCGGGAATTTGCAAAGTTTCAGGGCACGTGGGACCCGGGGCGGCTCTCGCGGACGGTGAAAAATGCTTCGACCCGCGACATGATAAGGGTCGACGTCGTGAAACTGTCTTCGACGAATGCGGGGTTCGCGACCATCCTGGCCGGTCAAGGCGGGATGAAGATGAGAGTCTGCTTGCATGAGGAGCTGGATGAGCCTAGCAGGTATGGAGCGCTGATGCACGAACTGGCACACATATACTTGGGGCACTTGGGCGGAGACAGGGACGGCTGGTGGCCGAGCCGTGGTGACCTCGCGCAGCGAGCGATGGAGGTTGAAGCAGAAGCTGCCGCTTTCATCGTTTGCCGCCGTGCCGGGTTGCAGGGAGCCAGCTCGCAGTACGTCTCACGGTACCTAGATGGCGATGCGACGCTGAAAGCTGTTTCCCTGGACCAGATCGCCAAGGTCGCCGGGCGTCTTGAAGAGATGGGCACGCGCGCCCTGGGCAAGCACCGGCCCCTTAGAAGGCCTCGCTGAGCCAACAACATGATGATCCGCAAAGATTTCCTAATAAGACAGACGCGTCTGATCGTGATTTTGGTAGACAACCACATCTCATGAATCTCTTAACGGAATTTTTTCCTGAACTGACGGCAAATGCGCGATGATGTCACTAGAGAGTGAATACAGGACTGAATTGGTCCTCCTAAGAAAGCTCTTTGGAAATCAGCTCGTCGAAGCGAGGCTACCTAGCCTGGAATCCATTTACCGATTCACGAGTACTGCCTGGGAAAATCAGGCCGACGCGCTGAGCGTTGAGGGAGTCAGGTACCTTTTGATCGGGGAAGCACCGCCCTGGAGTGAAGGAAATGAAGTCGTTTATTTCTATAACGAGAGATGTAAGCCTCGTTCTTTGATGAATGCGGTTAGGAAGGCCTTTTTCGGCGAGGAAACGCACCAAAAGATGGAAATCAAGGAGGTCCTACAAAGGCTGGCAAAACAAGGGTTTCTGCTGATTGACTCCATCCCTTTTGCCATGGATTATTCGAACGGCGAGAACCGTGGAAAAGGAGCTTACGCCGACCTAGTTCGCTTTTGTGCGTCTTCATACTTGCTGAGACAAATGGAGAGTTATGGCATCCGAAGGAACGATCATTTAAAGGTGGCCTTCAGCCTCAAGAAGAATGCCGAAATCATTATTGACTATTTCTCGGATGGTTTCATGATCCCCGGCCGAGAAAGGAAGATTCAAGTCACCGAAGAAAATATCGCAACGAATAAGGCAAACTATCCGTGCGGCAACAAACTCCGGGAGATTTACAGCCTCTAGGAGGAATAGATATGTGCTCAAGTAGCCGCTTTTTCATGGGTATAGACGTGCAAGTGAAACGAGGTTGCCCATATGCGGTTTTCGACGAGGAAGGGAGTCTCCTGAAGTCCAGCTGGCTCGAAGACGGAGATGCCAAAAGAACTGTAGATTCCTTGGCTAGCGAAGTCAGCTCGATCGAAGATGAGCTTGGGTGCACGTTAGCCATGGGGATCGACTCGCCCCGAATGCCTCTTTCTTCACCCAGAATGTTCTCTTGGAACCGGAGACAGAAACGGTGGACGAGATTGGAGGATGGCTTTGGAATTTCCGGTAGGCATTGTGAAGTAGTCGTTAAAACGCTTAATTATGCCAACCCACAATGGACGCCCATTCAGGGTAAATGTCCGGATTGGATGACGCTTGGGTTTGAGCTTTTCCGTGCTCTGGAGGGCAGAAAGGATGTGTTTGAGGTCTTTCCAAGCGCCTCTTACACCATGTTAGACGAAAGTAGGGAACCCGAGTTTCGAATCAATCTTTCCAGTTTTGGTAGAGGTCCAAAGGACATGCTCGATGCTTGCATCGCTGCGATTACTGTCAGAGAATTTGTCCAAGGACGGGGTTGTGAGGTTGGGGGAGGAGACAACCTTGGTTCAATCATTCTGCTGCGGCCACTGCCCCATAATGTTCCAGCGTCATTGCTGAGTTGGCCAGAACCAAATACCTATCGATGATAGTCTGCAAGACCTTAGCTGGCAGCCGGGATAGGAAGACGTTTTGGAGGTGAAATCTCATGATTCACGAAGTCTACATGCCGTTCAATCGGGAGCAACTAACACAGCATTTTGTGAGCACAGAGAGAGGAGGCGGGCCTGCAACAAGCCCTGAACAGCACATCAGGTATTACTTGAGAAGCGTCGAGAATTACAGGGGGAGTGCTGAAAGAGAAAGCAGGCAAGGAAACTCTCTCAAAGTCCTCAAAAAACCCTGCCAGATTGAAAAGGATGAGAAATTCTGGACTGCCTCTTGCTTGATGACTGCTTACCACAGCCCCAAGAGGTCAAAGGAATTGGCTACACTACTCCAAAAAGCGTATGGCCCCAAACCACCTATCAACGAGCCCTTTACCTGGGACGAGTGCGTTTCAGGGAAACTCCACCTCTTTTTCGAGGCCAACCTGCCATCACCGAGGTCCTACAAAGACTGGCTGAGGCTGAACCTCCACGAGAGGCAGTTCATTCCCTACATTTCGGACAGCGCCTGGAGAAAAGCAAATCTCGAGGGCGCCACAAATGCGGACGCTCTTCTCATCAATGAAGAAAATGGGTTCGCCGTCATTGTCGAGGCAAAAGTTCTGTCCGACATTTCTTGCCAGGTCACCTATGACATCATGCGAAACCAGATCGCCAGGAATATCGATGTGATGCTGGAAGACAACTCCTTCTTACCCTCCCCTCTCGGAAAAAGAGACCCACACAAGACCCTGTTTCTTCTCCTGACACCAAGAGTCTTCAAGGTGAACCCGGGAGCTCGGTTGTACTGGTACAAGCTAAATGAGTACAAAAGCGACCCATCAGCGCTGGGTCGAGACCTGCCCCACAGAATGGATTGCGACTGGGAGGAGGTTTCCAGAAGGCTCGGCTGGATCACCTGGGAGGACTTCAGGGACGTGAACAGCAATTGTTGCCGGTGGCTCGAAAAGGTCGAGAACTTCTGAAAAAGGAATTTGAGTCCTCAAGGAGGCTGAAGTGAAGGCTCACCCGTACCTGATCGACAATGTCAAAGGAGCAAGGGGCGTCAGGTTGGAGCGTTTGGACCCCCGGGAGAAGCTGTTCGACGAGAAGTGGCTCCAAGCCCTCCTGATCAGATACCCAGATCTCATGCCCACGGGGGAGATCGAGCCGATTTTCCATCCCCTTGTCGTAGTAGGGAGGGAGATCCCCGTCACGACCGGAAGAATCGACCTGCTTTACGTGAGCACCAGCGGTTACCCCGTCATCGTTGAGACCAAGCTGTGGCGCAACCCCGAGGCCAAGCGGGAAGTGGTAGCCCAGGCGCTGGACATGGCTGTCGCATTTTCCAAGTGGGACTTCGAGCACCTGGAGGAACAGGCGGCGACCTACTCATCGAAGCTACTCGGCAAGCAAACTTCCCTTAGGGGTCTGTTGGAAGAAAGGCTTGGTGAGACCGAGACGGACTATGGCGCTTTTCGTGATAACGTGGAGAGAAACCTCGAGCTGGGCAGGTTCCTCATAGCCATAGTCGGGGACAGGATTCGCTCTTCGTCTCTCGAGATTCTCGGCGAGCTCAATAAGTATCCAGCCCTCGGATTCCAGATGGCGATGATCGAGCTGGAGTGTTTTTCAGCGGGTAAAGACAAAGAAGGCTCTTTTCTGATTGTCCCTCGAATTGCCAAGAGGACGGAGATCATAGAAAGAACTGTTGTCGAAGTGAAGGTCACTAGAGACGGAGCACCGGAGATAACAGTCAGCCAGGATAAGGCATTGCCTGGTCCCGGCAAACCGAAAATAACCCTCACTGAAAACGCATTCTGGGACATGCTGAAAGAAAAGGCATCGACGTCCTTCGAAAGGGTCAGGAAACTCTACGAAGAACTTCGATCAGACCCCTTCATCGAAATATCGCCCGGTTTTAACGGGTTGAGGTTCCGGAGAACGTTACAACAGTCAAATCAGAGAATATCCCTCTTCTTCATCACCACGGACTCGTCGGTGCATGTCAGGCTTCAAGCGCCGAGGCAACAGTTCGAATCACTCGGCTTCGACACGAAAATCCTGGAGAGGTTCGGAGCGAAGGTGAAAGAAATCCTAGACGGCTTCACGGCACCTATCGAGGAAGTAAACATAGATGCTTTCAAGAAAGCCCTCTCTGACTTCATCACCGACGTGGATAAGTTGGAGGAAAAATGATACTGCATTACCCCCGCTGTCCCGCGGACCAATAAAAGAAGTTTGATCTAAATTGCGGTGGTGCCCGTAATATGTGCAAGCAACCCTTCGTTTCTCCCATATACGGTTCGGTCAGATTGGGCGTTAACGCTTATAGGAGAGGAGCTTGGGCTACCGGCTAGATAGTCTGTAATCCAGCGAAATTGTTGAATATACACTTAGAATTGACACTTGACAGAGAGCACACCTTGTAAGGCGATGAATCTGTCATCTCTTTGTATTGCTTACAGATTACTGAGTCATGTCCCAGATTTTGGAAATTCGCGAAATCCTGGAATAGTGGCATTGCTCAAATTTCAACGGGCTTGGTTCCTTGGTGATATCCATTTTATGTCTCAGCTCTGTGATAATTTGTGATCAGGCTCTGGGACGCAACCGTCTTCCCGATTTCGATGGGGGCACCTTATCTTGCATTTTGACTCCCTTTCTGGTAGAACCCTTTTGCCATAGAATCTGCACTTACTTGGACTGATCCGATAGACCACGCTAAGGAATATGCACCTCCTTCTCACGATCGCGTGTAGCGTCAAATAAATAGACTGTTTGGTGTCTTGGCCACACACGTCTCGAAACGATAGTCATGGATCCTGTAGTGACTGCCCCCGTTTTGCTTGAGCCGGGGTCCAAAAGCCCGGGAGCGGGTGAGCTTGCAGATGGGCAAGGGCGGGAGTGCTACGACTGTGAGGGGATGGTATTCCCCGGAATAGCGTGTGAAGGGGCTGGAGGGAAATCCGAAGCATATCGGCTTCTAAGAACCCCATCAAGACGACGAAGCGATTTTGCCGGGCTGATGAGATCATGAGTATCAAAAGCCTTGTCCACTTTATACTCAGCTGAAGCAGAAAAGCGATGCATTATTAGCTTTGCATAAAATGTCAGACAGAGGATTAGGGGAGTGGCTTGGAAGTTCCTAGATGAGGTTCTCGTAGAACACTGCCTCACGCAACTGCCGCTGTCTATGCTTGAGCCGGACTGTGCAGAGTTTGATGTGCTGCTCTACCAGCACGGTGGTGGCATTGTCGCCAATAATGACGGCGTTTCCAATTTGGATGCAGAGTTAGCGACTGCGAAGTTCAAATCGTTATTCGATCTGGCTGAGAAGGTTAGGCCGCATCTTCTTGTGACACCTGAGTATTCTTGCCCGTGGAGCGTAGTCGAGCAGGAGACCCAAGGCGACCGTTGGCCTGTGACGGGGACAGCATGGATTGTGGGTTGCGAGTCCATTCATCTCTCTGAACTTCAGCAGCTTGCGGATCGCTGTACAAATGCAATCTGGCTTCTGCCCCGTTGCGCCCCTGAAAGGGATCAAGTTTTTCTGGACTGCGTTTGCATCTTAATGACTGCCCGGGACGCCCACCGAAAGGAGGTGCGGGTGCTCGCCATACAGGCAAAGGGCTGTGGCATGGCAGACAGTTGCCACCTAATTGAGCCTAAGTCGCTGATACTCGGGACTGATCGCTTTGTTATACGGAACGACCCCGATTCCATTCATCTCGCGGTCTTCGTGTGCTCGGACTCTCTTGAGCACGGCATTCTCACCTCTCTCCCGCACGAGGAAAATTTCCCATATATCATTATCCACACCCAGCTCAACCCCGATCCGCGCAACCTCAGTTTTCGCGAATACCGGGATTTTTGGGGTACGCATAACCGGGAGCGTATTGAGATTCTCTGCCTCAATTGGGCAAAAGGAACTACGATCCTGGGCGTCCCGACTGACTTTGGTGGCTCAGGGTGGTACTACAAATCAAACGCGGTGGACGCAAATGATGCCGACGTTAATGGCACCCATTCGGTAGGGGCATACTATACGGAGAATAACAAAAGGTACTTTCACTGCCACCTGCTCAACTATTCAGAATACATCTTCCATCTTCGCTCCAGGAAGATCTCGCAAATTCGAAGCGCTCCTCCGACTCATCTTCCCAGGAAAGGCCCAAGTGGGGTAGCAGCGTACACATGGGGTTCCAATACACTTTCTTGGATGACGGACTCGCCCGACGATGGTTTCGCTGACGCCTGCCAGCTTATAGGCGATGATCTATCTCCGCTTACAGATCCCGCAATGTCACCGGCAAACAAGGAGCGGCTTGCCTGCCTGTCAAGCGGCGAAATTGCGCGGTCATGCAAAGCAAAATGGCCTTCCCTGAGGGCACTACCGAGCTTCGAAATGACGTCCGACGAAATCTGTCACCGTATCACGTTCTGTCATGATCCTGATGCTCAGAGCCGTGAGACCAGGCGTCGGCGGCTTCAGGCTTTCTCCGCTCTCAAGAATGAAATCCTGTCCCGAACTGTGCCATTCCCTCCACATCTTGAATTGCTCCAGACCCGAGGCGGAATTCGATATCCTGTGGACAACAGATCTCTCTCTTTCAACGTCGCCGGGCCAAACGGAGAGTTTCCGGCGACGTTCGTGTTTCTCGGAGACGCGACCGAGGCCCACGCCAAAAAGCGGATGGCGGATCTGGCGGATATTATCGGGGAAGCGAAACGGACCCTCGTTGTCTGGTTTCGGGAGAATGGGCAGTTGCACTATGCCTACTTGGAAGGGCTGAACGACTTCACTGCGGACCTTAATGAGAGTGTTCGCTCAATTGTCGGGGAGGCACATGTATGAACGTTGACGAAATCCGGGATATCCTGCACTGCCGCTTTTCTGATATTGTGGAGGTCGAGCAATCTGTTCTAAAAGCACACTCAACCTACGCAGGAAAGCCGTTTGCTCTATGCGTCTTTGACTGTACCCAAGCGATCACTCGTGAAGGATTCGACCTTAGGGCTCACCAGGACAGGCTCCTAGGCGCCGATTTTCACCGGGTTCCTGGATCGCTGCAATGGAATCTCTATTGCTACTTCCTTTGTGATGAACAACTCTTCCCACGGATTCATGATCGGGGTCTTGTAACCGCGGTAGAGAGCGATCGCGAATATGCACGGAAGTTCGTTCGGACCCCTTCTATGCTCAGAGGCGAATTGGCTTCACTCGGGGCGATTTCAGCCGAGACAAAGTCAGAGCTGCCCAAAGACGTTGGTTCCCTATGGCAGAAGAAGCTGGAGATGCATGGTCTCTCGGCAGTCTACTCCAATCTTTCGTACGCCGATGCAGTTCGCTATATCAAGTCGGGCCGAGATGTTGAGGCGGCCTGCGCAGATGAAGACATTCGCGTTGTGAATGCCGAACCTACTATCGAATGTATTGAGGCGATCGATCTCGGCAACTTCCGGCAGCGTCCGAGGAGACGACGGTTTGAGTTCGGAAGCTGCAACCTGATCTATGGCGTCAACGGTTCTGGAAAGACATCGCTTCTCGAAGCCATAGAAGCATGGATGTGCGGCAAGAATCGCCGCAATCCAGATGAAGTTGTCGCGCACAACTGTTTGAAACTCATGACTAGGGGTGCAGCTGAATGGCAACCTGGCCCATCGATGGGAACGGCCTTATATCGCCACCGTGACCACATATGGTACGGAAACTATCAGGCGCGAAGGAACGATCTGTGCTTCAATTTCGGGCGATTTAGCTTCTATGATTCGGATGCGGCGGCGCGCCTTGAGATATCAGAGGATGATCGGGAGATTCAGAACGCGTTGTCGAGGCTCGTCCTCGGTGAGGCTGCGACAAGATTGGCCGAACGCATCTCAAGGCTGTTGCCCACACTCAGGAGAGAAGAGCGCGACTATTCCAGTCGAGTTCGCACTGCCGAAGAATCCATTCGAAGCGCACGAGCTTCGATCGATGCGCTCGAAAAGCCAACCGCGTCGTGGAAGCATATATACGAGCACTTCATCAGACAACTTGAGGTCGCCGGATGGCGAGGCGAGTCACCATCCGATGCTGTCAGCGCATGCCTTCAAGTTCTAAGCGACCTAAACAACTTAAGCGCCAACATTGAGCACGTTCTTTCTGAACTCGCCTGGCTTCGGGAGCCATCACCCGCCGAGATAGACAGGCAGATAGAGTTCCTCGCGGCGTCTGCGTCGAGGATTAATACTCTAGCATTTGAGGGGAGGAAGGCACAGCAAGAGAAAGCCAATCTTGACCAACAGATGTTGAGTTTCGAGGAAAAGGTGAAGCTGTGCTCACGATGGATTGAGTATTCTGAGACCGGTGCAGACCAGTTGCCAGCAATCTCAGCAAGCTACAACGAAGCAATAAAGAGGAAGCGGAGCCTCTGTGCGGCCAAGGACGTACTCGCGAGGGTGGACCTTCAGCAGTATGCTGAGGTTGATGAGGCGGCTGCCGCGATGTTTACACGGATACAGACGGATCTTGAGGAGAAGGCATACCTGTGTGGCAAAGCGCAAGCGACCGTAGCATCTCTAGAGGAAGTGCACGGGAAGATCGAGGGACTGATTTCTGAAGTCAGGGCACGAGCAACGGTGCTTTTTGAGGTTGATTCTGAAGCCGTTATGTGTCCTGTCTGCGGTGCCCGATATCGTAAGGGAAAACTTCGAGAACTGGTCCAACACCAAGTTCTATATGAGTCTGTGCCTGAACTCCAGAAGGCACATGCGGAGTTAACACGATTGAAGGAGCAGGAGAACAAGCTCAACCAAGTTCTTCGCGAGATAGACACACTACAGACAGTGGCCAGAGATGCAATGGGGATCACCTCTCCGGGGGATCAACCAGTGAGGGTTTTGGTTGCATCCCTTCTGTTTCTTGACCGTGCAATCGCCCAGTCTGATCTGGATATTGATCGTTTGCATCTAGAGCGAGCAAACCTCGAGGTCAAGGGTTTCACGGAGCAGGAATTTGCTGGAATTTCCGAGCAGCTTGCCAGTTTCTTCCCGGACATGACTACGCCTGTTAAGTCTGCGGTTGCAAACCAACATGATGAAGTGCAGAAGGCAATCGACTTGGCGAAAAGCCGGCAGAAGGAGGTGTCGGAGAAGATCGACAAGATTGCTCAACAGGAGCGGACCCTCTTGAACCAGCATTTCGATTCAGACAATGCGACCATAGATTCCCTCAACACACGCATGGCGCAACTTGCCGTCGCCAAGCAACGCGTTGATTCCCTCGGGAAGGTCCTCGTCGTTGCACGCGATCAACCTCTCTCTGATATCTCTGTTCGGATAGGGTCGCTCAGAAAAACCGGTGAGAACTTCGTTCGGCTCCGGCAGAAAGATGAATCGTTGCAACGCGTGATCGAAGAAAACGAGGCCAAGATCCGGGCTGCCAACCAAGCGCTCGAGACTGACACCCCCGTTCAAAAGAGGCTCACACACGCAGTCTCCGTACTCGAGGAGTTGACGACGGAACATGGGCAGGAGAGCTATGTTCAGGAGTTCTTCTCCGGAAACCTGCAGCAGATTAGCAATTTGTTCAGTATGATGCATGCACCCCGAGATTTTGATAAGGTCGTATGGGAGGAGGACAATCCGATGGCCATTCGTGCTGTCCGCAAATCTGACTCGGCTGTCTGCACAGTTTCGAAGCTCAGTTCTGGGCAACGCAATGCTCTTTCGCTGGCGATATTTCTAACAATGAATCAGAAGATCGGAGGGGCGCCGTCACTCATTCTGCTGGATGACCCTGTCGCGCACGTTGATGACCTTAACATTCTGTCGTTCTTTGACTGTTTGAGAGAGATGCTGTTTAGTTGCAAACGCCAAGTTTTCTTTGCGACGGCGAGTTCTAAGACTGCAAACTTGTTCCGGAAAAAGTTCGACTTCTTGGGCGAGAACGAGTTTCAGTCTTTTCAACTCGTGCCGTAATCTGAACCTTGGCGGCAACCGCACCGCGGAGATTCAGAAAGCAAAGAGGGACGAGTGGGATCTTTAACAAACTGTCCCAACCATCGACGCCAGTGGACGTGCGTTGGTGCCGTCAATAGATAGCTTAGATATCTCTTCCCTAGCCGCAGCTGTCCCCGACTTTGGATATCTGCCCTGTATCACAGACCTAGCAAAAGCTGAGATAGGAATGTGGTTCCAGCCCCCCGTTTCTGAGTTTATGTCTCAGAAGTGGGTTTGAATTACACTACATGGTATAATGCCTTTGGTTGGGGACGAAGGGAGCCCGTAGGGCGACCGGAGTTCCCCAACCAAAGGCGACCCGAAAGGAGTATGCCATGAGTGTTGCCGACAAAGGTCAAAGTCCTGATTCATCACCGCCCGCTGGGAAGAGAAATCGTCGTCTGCTGTCTCCTGAAAAGAAATACCAGATCTTCCTTGAAGCACAGCGGGGAGAGGCTCCCGTTGGAGAACTGCTCCGGCGTGAGGGATTGTGCTCCACCGACCTGGCCCGGATCCAACGCAAGGTAAAGGAAAGCGCATTACAAGGCCTCGCCAAGCGTCCCGGCAGGAGCAAGAAAACCGTTTCCGAAGAAGAGTACGACCTGCTGAAGCAGGAGCTTCAGGAAAAAGAGCGTGTGATGGCCGAAATGGCGGTTGAGCTGGCGATCCTTCGAAAAAAAACGAATGGGGGTTCATGGGAAAGATAGAGGGTCTGTGGATGGCTGAAGGGCAGAAGAGCGCAATTCTTCTGAGCATGGAGGAGGCCAGAGCCGAAGGGGTATCGAGGATCCGCGCCTGTGCCATGTGGATGATCAATCGCAGGCGTGTGGTCAGATGGTCTAGGATCTGGAAGCGAGGCCAGAGTCTTGATAATGGTAAGCCCGGTCCCAATAATCCTTTGCACAGGCTTCTCCCGAAGGAACGCACAGCCGTAGCGGCCATGGCCGTCGAGGAAAGGTACGCGGACCTTTCCCATCGCATCCTGGCGGTGACGGCGTGGGATTTGGAATTGTTCTTTGTCTCTTCTTCTTCCGTGTATCGCATCCTGTGTTCCGAAGGTCTGATGAGCATGAGAGGAGCCCACCGTCACCACAACGGGCGCTCAGTGCCTCCCACGCGAAAACAGCTCACGGGTCCCAACCAGCGGTGGTGCAGGGATATAAGCTACCTGCGCACCTACGAGAGATCCGTGTTTCTCTATCTATACCTGCTCCTTGACGAGTACTCCCGCAAGGCAATCCACTGGCTGGTCAGTTGCCGCCAGAGGGCAGAAGATGCACAGCAACTTCTCGAAGGTGGTCTGCTCGCCGAGAACATTCTGGATTGTCCTGAAGAGCAGCCACCGGAGATAGTCAATGACCGAGGCCGGCAAATGAAAGCGCGTCCGATAAAAACCATCTTTGACCTTCACGGGATGCCGCAGCTCTTTGCCCGGCCACGAACCCCCAACGATAATTCTTTTGTGGAGTCAGCGTTCGGTACCGCAAAGACGGCCCCGGGATATCCCGGTCGATTCCTTAACCTGGAGGACTCTGTGCGGTAGTTTGAACACTATTTTCAATGGTATAATACTGAGCACCTGCATTCCGGTGTCGATTTTGTGACGCCCGAGCAATGTCATCTCGGCCTGAGGGATCAGATCGTTTCCAAACGCAGGGCTAAGCTCGATACTCAACGCCGATTGCGTAGGCAGGTGAACCGTCGTAGCCGGGACCCTTCCCAGTTCCTATCCGGCGGGTTCACCACATTATCAACCCTGCACCATGTAGCGTAATTGATCCGCCGTTTGAGTCATTGTTTCAGAAACGCGCCGCCAGGAAAAGTAATCGCAGCTTTCATCTCCTGAGTAAGACATCTAATTGATAAGCTCCTTGTGGAAAATTCGTTGTTATTCAGCACGGTGAAGGTTCGAGAATACCGACTGCTCTTGGTTGGCTCTCTGTGATGATGAGGAGCTTTTTTGACAAAAATCGCCCTCCACTTGCAACTTTCCGATTTAGCGTTAGCGTTCATCGGCCTAGGCTTCGCTGCGTTTACGGGATTTGTAGACCGTTCGAAAGATCTCGGCTGCACTCTCCACGAAGTAGTGGCACCAGCTGTTGATCATGGTAGGGTGAACTCGGAATCGAGAGGCTAACTGGGCCATTTTTTCCCTTTGCGTAACGGAATGTGTCAATCAAAATGAGACACCCAGGTCAAGAAATTAAGCTCCCCCGCCCTCAGTCGAAGATGGGTTTGTTGATCCAAACCGCTTGGGGTAGCGCAGGGGGTCGGGGCACTATGCCCTTGAATCTGTTTTGGTGTTTTTCATATGCTTCAGCCAATACGGTCGTGCGACGTGCAAGAACCTCTTGCGCCGTGCCGTAGTGGAGCACTTCGGGGGTCATCAATCCGATACCCGAATGATAATGCTCTTTGTTGTACCAGCTGAAGAACCCCTGACAAAAGGAACGAGAATCCTGGATAGATCCGAATCGTTCCGGAAACTGCGGGCAATATTTCAAGGTTTTGAACTGGGCTTCTGAATAGGGGTTATCATTACTTACATGCGGCCTGCTATGCGTCTTGGTAATCCCCAGATCACTGAGTAAGTGAGCGACCCTCTTGGATTTCATGCTGGATCCGCGGTCAGCGTGGACAGTTAACTGACCCGGCTGGATGCCCTGCTTCTGGCACGTTTCCTCGATCAGTCGTTTAGCCAGGCTATCTTGTTCCCGGTGAGCGACCATCCAGCCAACCACATAGCGGCTGAAGATGTCCAGCATCACGTAGAGGTAAAAGTAAGTCCACTTCACCGCTCCCTTGAGCTTGGTGATATCCCACGACCAAACCTGATTGGGGGCCGTAGCAAGTAACTCGGGCTTGGTGTAGTGTGGACGCTGCACATGCTTCCTGCGCTCTTTGACATTTCCGTGCTCATCGGTGAGGATACGATACATCGTCCTGACAGAGCAATGATACTGCCCCTCATCCAACAATGAGGCGAAAACCTGTCGGGGGGCTTTATCCTGGAATCGTTCTGAATGCAGGACCTCGATCACGGTCTTTCTCTCCAGCTTGGTGAGGGCCAAAACAGGAGCAGGACGGTGTGTTTCATCCTGCAAAGGCTCAGCAGGGCTCATGTGGCGGTAAAAGGTCGCCCTGGGCAGCGTCAGCGCCTCACATGCGCTCTTCTTGCCGATGTCACGGCTTAAGGAGGAAACGGCGCTCATGAGTTCTCCTCTTCCTCCTCCTCGGGCGGCTCCTCCTGTGGGATCCCCAGGAGCTCTGAAATTTTTTTTTGAAACTCGATAATGGCCTCCGCCCGCCTGAGTTTGCGTGTCAGTTTCCGGGTCTCTCTCTCGAGCTCGGCCACCCGAGGAGCCAGCGGGTTTTTCTCCTTCTCCTTGCGGCCCCGTTTCTTGGGAGAAAGGGCATCCAGGAGACCCTGATCCCTCTGCTTCCGCCAGGTCGTCAGATTTGAGGAGTAAAGACCTTTGCTGCGAAGAAGGGCGCCAAGTTGGCCGGGTTGGGTGCAGGCATCAGCCTGCTGGAGGATTTGCAACTTGTATTTCGCTGTGAACTTTCGTCGTGCCTTCTTTTCGGGCACTTCCGGATCTGGAGGGGACATCGTAATAGGCTCCTCTGCGCCGCCGGTCGATGGGGCAACTCCAGTCGCCCTACGGGCTCCTTCCGTTCCCCCAT